>JAEEGK010000317.1_pt1 | contig 121232 bp, 78 predicted proteins | sample 8958771 | NCBI WGS metagenome assembly JAEEGK01 (sample SAMN16246547, study PRJNA631951) | gut metagenome | biome: gut microbiome; feature: rumen; material: SC-attached | host: Bos | place: Iran: Karaj | collected 2018-10 | reverse complement strand
ACATCGATGAATTGTTTGGTGTCATGGACAAAGCCGATAAAATGATGAAAAAGTCGAAGAAGTCGAAACGGAAGAACGGGAAAAAGTATGGAGAAATCCGATTGTGATAATCTTACAGCTGTGTCTCGAGCCTGAAGCTCTTGATGTGAATCATTATGAAAGAAAAACTTTTCCTTTTATTGCTGCTTTTCGTGCCCGCATTGACCTCAATGGCTCAGCACAAGCAACAGGCAAAGCTGTTACGGAAAGCATTTGAGGAGAACTCCACCGAGATGCTGTTCGAGTTTTTCGACAATTGGGCAAAAGAGGTGCCGTCCAATGAGAAAAAAACGAAAGACCCATATGTTGCGGAGGCTCATAAGGTGTTTGCCGCGTTCTACCAACCTATGCAAATGGTTAAGCGTGATGAGCGGCAAACCATGTATGATGATAAACCCTATTTCATCGTGCAGAGTTCTCTTTGGAGAATTGGCAAGGTGGAATATGTCCTGTATAAACAAGAGGAGATTGATTCGTTCATGCTAGCTCGCTGCTTGCCGGTCTATGCTGACGACACGGCTTATCAAAAAAAATGGTTGGAGAACCTTCCTCCCGACGCTTGGACTGACTTCTGGTTTAACTATTATAACGATTGGGGCCCAATGCATATCCCAAATACAGTGGTGTTATCGGATGTCGCTTTCCTGCCTCCGGTGCATATTGAAGGGAAAAAAGTGGTCTATTTGACAAAAAAGTACAAAAAACTGTTGGACGCTTTTTTGGGAGACAATCATGTTGATTTGGGCGAAAATAATATCATGCAACCGGCTTTTTCCAAAGGTGACAGTCGTGCAAAGCAACAGTTCATAGATCACGCAGCTCACATTTATTATGGACATTGGGGCGGCTATTGGCAGTATGAAACCTACCCGAAAGCGGAACAGATTATTTTTAACCCGGAGATGAATCGGGCGGTCGTCTTATTCCGGTTCGTGTATGAGGGCGGTCAAGTGATCTTGGAGAAACAGAATGGCGAGTGGACCGTTGTGGACACCCGTTTCATCTGGATTGAGTAGCGAGATACGCGGACAATGATGCCCCTAACCAGCTAATAGCCAACAGCAAATCACCACCGTCCAATTTTTTGACACCCCCGTCTCATTTTTGGACGATGATTCTTTGTTCTTTCTCATACATTTCCTTGATATTTATTTTTTTACTATTTTTGGCACGGAATTCGATATACGGCTTCAATAACCAATAACCAATAACCGATAACCATTTAAGATGCTCAACACCATCCTCATCGTCGATGACAACCGCAACGTCCTCGCGGCGCTGAAGCTGCTGCTGGAGCGCGAATTCCGGCAGGTGGTCGCGTTGCCGTCGCCTAACACCCTGCTGCGGCAGATCGAGCAGTGCCGCCCCGACGTCGTGCTGCTCGACATGAACTTCTCCGCCGGACTCAACACCGGCAACGAGGGCCTCTTCTGGCTCCGCGAGATCAAGCGGCTCTACCCGCAACTCCCCGTGGTGCTCTTCACCGCCTACGCCGACATCGAGTTGGCGGTGGCGGGCATGAAGGAGGGCGCCGCCGACTTCGTGGTGAAGCCGTGGGACAACGACCGCCTCATCGCCACCCTCACCCGCGCTTGCACTCCCGAAAAGAGCAGCCCGAAACGGAAACCGCAGGACGAAAGCGCCCTGTTTTGGAGCGACAGTCCGTCGATGCGGGAACTCCGACTGATGGTGGAGAAGATAGCCCCGACGGATGCCGCCATCCTCATTACGGGTGAGAACGGAACGGGCAAAACATTGTTGGCCAAAGAGATACACCGACTCTCCGCCCGCAGTGACAAACCGTTCATGACCGTGGATTTGGGCGCGCTCACGGAAACCCTCTTTGAGAGCGAGCTGTTCGGGCATGTAAAGGGTGCCTTCACGGATGCGAAAACCGACCGTGCGGGCAAAATTGAGGAGGCAGCGGGTGGCACCCTTTTCCTCGACGAGATCGGCAACCTCGCCTTCCCGCAGCAGGCCAAGCTGTTGACGGTCATCCAGCAGCGCACGGTCACGCGGGTGGGCAGCAACAAAGCCATTCCCGTCGATTTCCGGCTCGTCTGCGCCACCAACCAGAAACTCGGCGAAAAGGTTCTGCGTGGCGAGTTCCGCGAGGACCTCTACTACCGCGTCAACACTATCCATCTGGAAATCCCGCCCCTGCGCGACCGCCGCGAGGACATCCTGCCTTTCGCGGAGCGTTTCCTGACGATTTTCGCCGAGAAGTACCACAAGCCCGCGCTGAGGTTGAGTCCTGATGCCGCCCATAAGCTGATGGAATACCCGTGGTACGGCAACATCCGCGAACTTGAGCACGCCATGGAGCACGCGGTCATCGTCTGCGACGGCACCGAACTACAGGAGCAGGACTTCAAGCTCACGACCCCGATACAGAAGGATAACGTCCAGGAAGTCACTACGTTGGATGAAATGGAGGCCGAGATGATCCGCAAGTGCATCGCAAAGTGCGCCGGCAACCTCACCGCCGTGGCCAGCACGCTGGGGATTACAAGGCAGACGTTGTATAACAAGATGAAAAAATACGGAATATAGTTAGTTAGTAGTTAGCAGTTTGTAGTTAGCAGTTGGAACGGAAGAGCCCAATTCCCCCTTTTAGGGGGGATGCCCGCAGGGCAGGGGGGTAAACTACTTCCTTAAGCAGCCCCGAAGGGGCAAGACGCGCGAAGCGCTAATAACCCCACACAAGCGCAGCGCAGTGTGGGGCTTGAATAGGCAGAGAGGTTCGGACTGCGGAATGCCCCGAAGGGGCAAGAGCTCGGTAGAGATACGGATGAGAACGATGATACGATGACGACGATAATCATAATAGGAATAGTAATCGCCTGGGCCGTCACCACGTGGCTCCTCGTCCGGCGGAACCGGCGGATCAACAACCGCATCAAGTTCCTGTCGGAGGCGGTGGCGGGCGGCGACTTCAGCTTCACCTTCCCCGAGGGCGATCCCCGGCGCAGCGACCGTGTGCTGGCCGCCTCGCTGAACCGCATCCGCGACATGCTCAGCCGCACCCGTCAGGAGACAATCGACAAGGAGCGCTACTACGCCCAGATCCTCGAAAACGTGCGCACCGGCATCGTGGCCTACGACGAGCAGGGCTTCGTCACGCAGACCAACCGGGCGGCCGCGGAACTCTTCGGACTGCCCGTGCTGACCCACATCCGCCAGCTTGACCGTGTCAGCAACGGACTGGCGGACATGCTGTTACTGTCGGCGGCGGGCGACAACCGCACGCTTACCCTCCACGACGGCGACAGCAACCGGCAGCTCTCCCTGCAGGTTTCGCAAAGCCGCATCCGCGACCGCAACATCCGCATCTTGGTTGTCAACGATATACACAACGAATTAGAAAACAAAGAGATAGATTCCTGGATTTCGCTCACTCGTGTGCTCACCCACGAGATCATGAACTCCATGAGTCCGATTACCTCGCTGAGCGAAAGTCTGCGCGAGTTAGTGCCCGAAAAGGATTCCGAGCTGTACAAAGGTTTGGATGTCATCCATTCCACGGGCAAGGGCATCGAGGGGTTTGTGGAGTCGTACCGTCAGTTCACGCACATTCCGACGCCTGCGCCGACCCTGTTTTACGTTCGGGAATTGGTAGAACGTGCCGTGCAGTTGGTGCAGTCCGTGCTGGAAAATGCTCGCATCGACTTCCGTTGGTCGGTGGAGCCCGGCGACATGCTGCTGCACGCCGATGAGAACCTTGTCGGCCAGGTGCTCAACAACCTGCTGAAGAACGCCGTGGAGGCGATAGGACAGGGAAACGACGGTTGGATCGAAGTCCGCGCCTTCCTCAACGAAAGGGAGGACGTGGTCGTGGAGGTCAGCGACAGCGGCGGCCCGATTCCACCAGCGGTCGAGGAGCGCATCTTCATCCCGTTCTTCACCACCAAGAAGGAGGGTTCCGGCATCGGGCTGAGCATCTCCCGCCAGATCATGCGGCTTTCCGGCGGCACCCTCACGCTGCGGACGCGCCCGCACACTACCTTCGTGATGACGTTCGGCGGGTGATGGTGTCTTTCTCTATGCGCCCCGATAAGGGTGAAAGAAAATGGACAATATCATTCCCGAAATTTTTTACGCTAAGGGTGTAACATTTCCTGAAAAAACATACTTATAAAAATGGAACAGGAGAACTTCTGATGTTCATAATCCTGTTGATAAAATATTCATTCGAATACTGAATATAATTAACATTTGTATATTTTTGCATTTGAAAACTAACTATGAAAATATCAGAGCTTAAAAAGAAATTGAAGGCAAAAGGTTGTTATTATGTGTGTGATGGAAAAAAACATGAATGGTGGTGGAGTCCTATCACGGGTCAAAAGTTTCAACTACCACGGCATTCGACAGCGGATGTGGGCAATGAATTGATGAAATATGTCAGAGAACAGTCAGGGATAAACGTGAGATAACCAAAATTGTATGATAATGGAGAATATAACGGTAATCATAGAACGAAACAATGACGGCAGCTATACGGCGGTGCCACAGCATAAACATAAAATCGGCTTCATCGGGATGGGGAAAACGGTGGAGGAGGCCATGGATGATTTGAAAAACTCGTATGCGGAGGCGAAAGAGATGCTCCCTTCATTGCCCGAAATGGAATTTGCATACAAATTCGACACGGCCAGTTTTCTGCAATATATCAGCGGACGGCTCAATCTTGCTGACCTGCAGACAATAACGGGGGTGAACCGTCATCAGCTCAGCCATTACGCTACAGGGAAAAGCCGTCCGTCGTCCAGAACGGTGCGACGCATCCAAGAAGGGATCACACGCTTCTCTGAAGAGTTGCACCGCGTTTGCTTGGTGTGACCGATACGAGTTCAATGCTTCTGAAATAATTACAAATTTCTAATCACTGGTCACTAATCACTAATTCACAATCCCCTCCAGCTCCCCAATATCATCCACCAGGAAGTCGGCGCCGGCGGCGAGGAGGTCTTCGCGGGAACCGTTGCCGTAGGTCACGCCGCAGGTGCGCGCGCCGGCACGGGCACCCATCAGGATGTCCACGGCCATGTCGCCGACCACTAATGCCTGCTCTGCCTCGATTCCCATCTTCGCCAAGGTGGTGAGCACCGGTTCTGGGTCGGGCTTCGCCTTCTGCACGTCCTCCGCCCCGATAACGAAGTCGAAATAGCGCTCCAACCCCATCTCCTGGAGGAACCAGCGCAGGGACTTGGAGGTGCGTGACGACGCGATGGTCATTTTCATCCCTTTCGCGTGCAGCTGTGCGAGCGTGTCGGACACGTGCGGGAAGAGGTCGGGGATGAGATGCTGCTTGTTCGCCTCGAACGTGCGGCGGTAGTGCTCGGCGTAGCTCTCCGCCGTTTCCGCCGTGATGTCCGGAAACAGCTGCCGATAAGCCTCCGCGAGCGGCACGCCAATGGTTGCGGCGCAGGACTTCTCGTCGGCCACGGGCAGCCCGATCTCGCGCATCGTCTGCTGCAGCGTCCGCACGATCTTCTGCCGCGTGTCGCCCAACGTCCCGTCGAAATCGAAAATGATCAGGTCAAAATCCATAGTAGAAAACGAACCGCCGCTATTGCTTCAATACCTTCTTGACCCCGACAACTTGATTCTGATTCAACACTTTCACAAAATAGATACCCGTGGCGTGCTGCGAGAGGTCTATTTGGGTGACTTCCCCGTTCGTATGCCATCTTCCAACCAGTTTGCCGTAAGCGTCAAAGAGTTGCACGTCAGTGAAAGCCATCGCGCTGACATTCAGCAGGCCGTTTGTCGGGTTCGGATAGACGCGCAAGTCGTTGTCCATAACGAAGTCCTCCATGCCCACCGTGATGGTCAGGTGCAACGTCACGGTGCTGTCGCAGCCGTGAACGGTGGTCAGCGTTTGCGTGTAACTGCCTGATTCGCAGAGTTCCTCGCCATTCCAGAGGTAGCAGGAGTCGGGCCAAGCGACCGTCTCCTCGCTGCTGACGGCGGGATAAACGGTGAGATGCAGGGTCACCACGGAGTCGCAGCCATGGATGTTGGCGAATGTCTGCGTATAGTCGCCGGACTGCGTGTAGGTGGTGTCGTTCCACACGTAACTCTCGCATTCGGCGGCGGCAAATTCCGTAGAATCGCCGTGGTGGATGGTCAGGTGCAGGGTCACCACAGAGTCGCAGCCGTGGATGTTGGCGAACGTCTGGTTGTAATCACCGGACTGCGTGTAGGTGGTGTCGTTCCATACGAAACTTTCGCATTCGGTGGCGGCGAATTCCGTGGAATCGCTGTTGTGGATGGTCAGGTGCAGGGTCACCGTGGAATCGCAGCCATGGACGGTCTCGAAGTGCTGGATATAGTCGCCCGTTTCACTGTAAATGGAATCGTTCCAGGCGAAAACGTTGCAAGCCGTGTCCGCAAACTCAGTGCTTGTCGCATAATTCAGCGTTAAATGCAGGGTCACCACAGAGTCGCAGCCGTGGATGTTGGCGAACGTTTGGTTGTAGTCGCCCGACTGCTGGTATTCGGTGCCGTTCCACGTGTAGCTGTCGCATTCAGTGACGGAGAACGCCGTGGTGTTGCCGTGGTGGATGGTCAGATGCAGGGTGACCGTCGAGTCGCAACCGTGGATGTTGGTGAAACTCTGCGTGAAGTCGCCGGATTGTTCGTAGGTGATGTTGTTCCAAGTATAGCTCTCGCATTCGGTGACGGAGAATGCCGTGGTGTTGCCGTGGTGGATGGTCAGATGCATGGTCACGATGGAGTCACAACCAATCATATTGGTGAGATTCTGTGTGTAATTTCCTGATTCAAAGTATGTAGAATCGTTCCATGTGAAGCTTTCGCAGGCAGATTGGTTGAAGCTGGTGTACGTGGCGGGTCCACAGAGCGTGGTGAAGACGATTTCCTCGCCGTATTCCGTCCCAATGCTGTTGGTGGCAAACGCCCGCACATAGTAGGTGTGGTGCTCGGAAAGCCCGTTGAGCATCCCGATCATGGTGGGCAGCCCCGGGGTGGCGTTGACCACATTGTCCGCCACGGTTGGCTCGGGCGAGGTGCCCCAGACAAAACCAGATGCCGTGACGGGCGAGTTGCCGTCGAACACGGTGTGGCCGATGCAAACAGCCGACATCTGGGTGATAGAGAAGACCGAGTCGGTGACCACCAAAGGACGTTGCGGCACCGTGTCCAAACGAATGTCAATGTCGTCCAATACGAATCGGAGCAAATCGTAGGAGGCATGGTGACGGAAGGCAATACGCACGGTCTGACCGGCATAATTCCTCAGCGATACAGAATGCTGCTCGAAGGTAGTGGTGGCATTGTCGGTGAATACTACTTCGGTGAAGTCCGCGGGTGCACTGCCTGTAGTGGAAACATAGACGGAATAGTGCTCGTGCGTATAACCGCTGTATGTCTCCTTGACCCAGAACGAGAGTCTGGCCGGAATCTCGGGCAACTGTATCGGCTGGGAAACCAACCAGTTGTCAGGATTCAATGCCCCCGTCCCAGAGATGTAGGAATCAGAGGAGGCACTCTGACTGCCGGAATGCGTATAGTTTGTGTAGTCATTATTCCAGGAGAATCCGTCTCCGTCCTCGTCATAGGAGGTCCAACAGTAGCTGTCGGGACCTTCGAAACTTTCCACGACGGGCAGTGTCAGCACTTCGTCACAGTCGCGGGAGGTGCCCGACAACACGACGGTTTCCTGGAGACTGCCGGTGGTGATCGTCAAGGTGTTCTCCGACAATCCGACAACGGTGGGGGCGAACCGCACGTAGAACGTGTCGTGGGCAAACAGGTCGCTGACGGCCGGAATGGTCGCCGAATGGCCGAAATTGAGGTTGTCGCTCGACACTTCGAAGGGTGCCGGAACCGTGGCTGTGAGAGGCGTGGTCACCCCGATGGAGGAAACCACTACCGCCTGTGAACCGCTGGTGCCGTTTAAGGGAATCAGGGTGAACTCTAAGGAGTCTTGTTCGACAGTGATGCTGGGTGTGACGTTCAGAATGTTGAAATTCTCAATGTAGAAGTTGTATTGGTTAGGGTTTGAAATGCAATGAATGGCGATGGAATACTCACCCGAAAGACCGGAAAGGTCCAAATTCAGGGTTTGGGCTGTGGTGTTGTTGATCACCATGGGGGCAACGATGAGGACGGTGTCCGCACCGATGGCCAAAACCTCGAACCGTTCGTGGAAATTGGACGAGTTACAGTAATAGTCGAAATGACCGTATTGGTTTCCGTTGAACTGGAAAGACGGGGAAATCAGCCAGTCGTCAGCCGCATTTTGGCTGCTGTAGTGGTAGGTGGCGCGGCTGTTGTCGGTTTCGAAGGTGAAGGTCTTGTTGTCCCCATTGCTGTTCTCCACACTCCAGCAGGAAATATAGTTGTCGTTAAACTGATACGAATAGGGAATGGTGTTGAGGCAGTCGAAACCGTGGCCGCTGAGCGCGACAGTGAAGCTCTGCGAACCCGGCACGAAAATGGTAATCGTACCTTCTTCTAGGTTCTCGGTAGCGGGGGTGTAGCGCACGTAGAGGGTGCAGCCGCTCGCGGGAATGGTGGCCACTTGCGAGAAGTTCGTGCCGTCAACGGACAGCAGATAGTGGATGCTGGAGAAGGCTGTCGTGCTGTTGTGGAGCCCAAAGGTCGTGATTTCCAGTTGTTTCGTGGCGCTTTCCCCTAATATAACAGAACCGAATGACAGCGAGTTGGAGTCCACCAAGACAACCGCATGGTCGAGGTTGTCGGTGATGACAATATCATCGATGAATAGTGCACCCTCGTTCACGTCATTGTGCTTGAAAGACACGTATATGGAGTCGCCGGCGTAATCGGCAAGGCTCAGCGCGTTTTCTTTCCAAGTCGTTTCGGCGGTGGCAGAAAGGACTAGCGTGCCGCCATAGATGCCGGTCACGGAGTTTTCATCGGATATATAGACTTTGTAGTCTTGAGGGATCCCTTCTGACCCCATGGTGAAGAATGCTAAGACTGTGTTCTCCGTGGGCACAAACATCGGTGTGACGAGAAAGTTCTGCTGGTAACCGTTGTAGGCAATGCCGGTGTTGGCCAGAGAAGCATAGGCGTTCGCGCTCTGATGTCCAGTGGCTCCGGAAATGTTGGCCGAGGGAATCCAGCTCTCATCGTCGCCGTCATAATCATGGATGAGCCAGCAGGTGGATAGGGCATCCTCGAAATCCTCCGTGTAAGGCAAGGTGAGCGGATCCTCGCAGTAGAAAATGGAACCGTGCAATTGGACGGTGTCGGCACAGCTCGTCGCGCTGACAATCAGCAACCCGTCGTAAAATCCTTCCGTGGCAGGGTTGAGCCTGACGTAGAAGGTGTCGGTGGTGAATCCTTTGCTGTGGGCGGGGATGACCATGCTCCCGCTGTAGGTCACGCCGTCAACGGAAACCTCAAACCCTGTTGGCGCGGTGACGGTGATCGGGGCGAACACACCAGTACCGGTAATGACCAGCTCCTGTGCCTCGGGAAAGACATGGCTGTTGTTCTCGCCGAAATTCACTTGCTCCTCGTTGACCGTGAGGGTCGGGACGAAATTGTCAACTATGAAGTTGCTGACGTAGAAGGTGTATTGGTCGGGATCGGAGATGCAGTGGATGCCGATCTGGTAGTCACCGTTCAGACTTGAAAGGTCAAAGAGTTGTGTCGAGAAATTGTAGTTTGAGATCTCTTTGGGCGGGACGAGCATCACGGTGTCTCCCATGCCAATGGCGGCAACTTCGAAACGCTCTGTGTAATAGGTGTTTCCGCATCGATAATCGAAAGATCCGTATTGGTTGCCGTTGAGGTGGAATACCGGGGAGATCAGCCAGTCGTCCGCACCGGACGATGAAGTATAGTTGTAGTAGGCATAGCCATTGGTGGTGTTGAAGGAGAAATATCTATAGTCGTTGTTGGCATTGACGGAAGTCCAGCATTTGTTGAGCTGGTTGTCAGTGAAGTTGTACGAGTATGGAATGTCGTTCGGGCATTCTATTACGGTGCAGGTTAGGGTGACACTGTCCTCTAGGTCGCCCACCGTGGCGGTCAGCATGCTGCCGCTGATTTCTACGCCGTCATACGCAGTCAGGCGTACCAATATCGTATCGTTGGTCAGCCCTGTGTTCTCCTTCGGAATCGTTAGCGAGGTGCTGTAATCAATCCCGTTGAGGGAGATTTCAAAGGGTTCTGGGACGGAAAGGGTGACGGGCGTGCTGATACCCACAGAGGTGAGAATCACATTTTGCACGGAAACGGTTCCGGTGTTCGTGGTACATTCGCCGTAATCCAGCGTGTCCTTGTTGAAGGAGATGTTGGGGTCGAAATTCTGTATGGCGAAGTTCTTGACCATAAACTGATATTTGTTTGCATCTGACACGCAGTGTATGCCAATGCTGTAAGGACCCGAAATTCCTGCCAAATAGCATTCTTGGGTCAAATAATAGTTATTGGTGACGGTGACGATTGGGGTGAGCGGTATTGTGTCTGCTCCGAGGGCGAAGACCTGGAACTTTTCGGGGGAACTGCTCAGGTTGCGGTATTCGAAAGTACAGCGTTGGTATCCATTCAGTTCGAAAGGCGGCGAGATGAGCCAGTCGTCGGCGCCATTGTGCTGGTTAAAGTTGTAGTATGCATACCCCTGCGAAGTGTTGAAAGCGAATGTCTTTTCGTCATTGTTGGCATTCACGATGTTCCAGCACTTGTTGAGGTCGTTGTTGAAAGTGTGCGTGTAGGGAATGGTGTTCTGGCATTCGAAAACGTTGCCGAAGATGACGATACTGTCGGCTGCTCCAGTGGCGGAGGCATACAGCTTTCCGGTGAAGTTACCGGTTGTCGTGTCCGATACTCTGACGAACAACGTGTCGATGATCACCACCGTGCTGTCCGCAGGCAAGGTGAACGTCGAACTGTAGGTGATTCCGTCCGTGGAGATCTCAAGCGGCGCGGTCACGGAAAGTGTCGTGGCCGAGTTGACGCCGAGGGAAGTCAAGACAACCTCCGTGGGCGGGTTGCCGTTCACCACAACCACATCGCTCATGTCCAATGTGTCGGATGAAAATATCAGGGTGGGTGAAATATTGTCGATGTTGAAATTCGTGAATTTCAAGAAGTTATGGGAAGCAGGCGAAGTGCAGTGTATGCCAATTTGGTATCGGCCCTGTAGCGGAGAAAGGTCATAATACAAGGTTTGATATTGGGTGTTCCGCACATCAATGGATGGAGTGAGCACTATCGTGTCGCTGCCCCAGATGCCGAAAATTTGGAATTGTCCTTTGTCATAGTAAGAATAAGCAACATTGTAATCCACGAAACTGTATTGGTTCCCATCAAATTGGAAAGAGGGGGAAAGCAACCAGTCGTCACCTTCGACATGGCTGTAATAATAGACATTTTTATCTCCTGGGTTGAAAACGAAGTAAGTGCCATCACCATTGGCATCCACAGGAGTCCAGCAACTGTTCCGGCTGTTGTTGAAATTGTGTGTGTACGGGATGGTGTTGTAGCAGTCTATGCCCTGTCCTCGCAAATAAATCTCTTGAACCCCGGTGGAGGAAGAGGTGATGCGGACGTATTTTTGAACGAGTGGCGTGTTTGTCGGCGAGAAGCGTATTAAAAGTGTTCCGCCTGCAGGAGGCAGAGTGACTGAGTCGGAGAATGTGATGCCATCGGTGGAGAGGGCGAAAGGAGCATCAACACTGGCTGTGATGTTTCCGGTGATGTCTGTGCCGTTGACTGTCACGGTTTTGACAACCTCTTCGCCGATACCCACTGTTTCATAGTCGATGTCGGTGGCGCTTACGCTCAGCAACGGATGATCCTGTGTGGTGGCGATGGCGATGTCGTCTAAATAAAGCCGATAATCCTGCCCGTGGTGGCGGAAAGCCAGGTATATGGTCTGGCCGACATAATCCGCCAAAGACACCTGTATAGGAATATACACCATGCCGAAGGAATAATTGGTGGAACTGGAGAAGAGCTCGGTGGTGAAGTCCTCCACGTTGTTGCCACTAGTGGACACATATACGGTGAACTGCTCATTCACGGAATAATGGTTCTCGTTTTTGACGTAAAAGGATAGGACTGCGGTGTCTGATATGGCGACGGGTTGTGAAATCAGCCAGTTGTCAACGAAAGATTCATAAAGGTAATCGTCCCAATAGTGAGTCGATTGAAACGACGCCTTTCCGGTCCGAGCGGAGGAGGTGCTGTTATAAACCACCCAGCCATTACCGCCGCCGCTGTTGTTGACCGTCTTCCAGCAGTAGTTGAAATCCCCTTCGAAACTCTCTTCGAAGGGAATCGGCACTATGGCGTTGCAGTCGCGGGAGGAGCCTGTGAGGATGAGAGTGTCTGACACGCCTTCCGATTGGACCGTCAACGGCAAGGCGAAGGTGTCCGCAGCCGTAGGAGCGAAACGAATGTACAGGGTGTCGAGTCGGATGTTGTTGGCACTTCCGGGAATGGTCAGCGACGAATTGAAGGTGTCCCCGTCAATCGATACCTCGAAATGTGAGGGTGCTGTCACGACGATGGGGGAGTGGATCCCGATCGTGGTGACAAATGCCTGCTGCGTCGGACTGTGGTCGCCCATAGGCGTGAGGCTGTAGGTCAGCGTGTCTTGCAAGATGGAGATTGCCGGGACAATGGGCTGGATGTTGAAGTTGGAGAATCTCAAGCTGTATGAGTTGGCATCGGAATTGCAGTGGAATCCGATTCTATAGATACCGCTCAGTGTACTGAGGTCTAACAGCTCTCTTGTCCAGGAGAGTTTGTTGGCGTTTATCTCTGGTGTCAACGCGATAGTGTCTGCACCTAAAGCGAAAACCTGAAACCGTTGGGGATAGGTGCTGCTGGTGGCCTTATAGTCGAAAAAGCCGTATTGTGTGCCATCAAAGGTAAAAATGGGCGAGATCAGCCAGTCGTCTGCAGGACCTTGGTTGTTGTTTGAGTAATATGCGTAGTGGTTGTAAGTGGAATAGTTGAATGTATTGCCGTCTTGGTTGGCATCTGACATCGTCCAACATTGCATCATGCTATTGTTGTCGAAGTTAAAGGTGTAGGGTGTTGAGTTTTGGCAGTCAAAAAGAGTGCCGGAAAGGTATGCGGTGTCATGTAGCCCGGCGTATTCGACTGTCATTAGCGCAAAAGTGTCCTCGGCAAAAATTGGGGAATATCTGACATAAAAGGTGTCCGTCTGGACGGCGTTGTTGTCCCGCTGGAAGGTTAGGGCGTGACTGTAGGTCACACCGTCGATGGAAGCTTCGAAGGGGGCTGGAATGGAAACGGTCACCGGGGCTCCGGAAGTTCCAGTGCTGGTGACGTAAGCCTGAGCGGGATCGCTGGGCATTCCGGGAATTGTGTTTGGAAAGTACATGTAGGACTCATGAATCACGAGGTTCGGGCTGATATCTTCGATGTTGAAATTTTCGATGTTCAGGATGTATTGGTCGGCGATGGAAACACAATGGAAGGCGATACTGTAAGTGCCGTTCAGTGAAGAGAGGTCAAGACAGATCATCCGCCATGCATTATCCGTGGTTTCTATCACAGGAGTTAGGGGAAGCGTGTCTGTCCCAATAGCGAATACTTGAAACCGTTCGGAATAATAAGAGCTGCTCGAACGGTATTTGAAGCGGCAGAGCTGGTGGCCGTTCAGCTGGAACCTGGGGGAGATCAGCCAGTCGTCAGCTGGATGGGTGTCGTTGTATGTGTACATCGCAAGTGCATAGGAAGTGTTCAAAATAAAGGTGGAGCCGTCTTGGTTGGCGTCCACGATGCTCCAGCAGCCATTCTGTTGGTTGTTGTTGAAGGTGTAAGAGTAGGGGATGGGGGTTCCGCACTCGACGCCATAGCCATATACGGTGATTTGTTTTGTGACCGCTCCGGCGGAAGTCAACGTGATCTGGACGGTGAAAGAGGCTTCACTCGTTGGTGCGAAACGCACGAACAACGTTGAACTAGAACCGGTAAGGGTGACCGTTTGGGAAGAAAAGGTCACGCCGTCCGTCGAGAGCAAGTAGGGACCCGTGATAGTGGCGGTGATGTTTTCGGTCAAGTCTTGGCCTGTGATTACTGCCGAGAGAACTTTACTGTAGCCGACGCCCACGTGGCTGAAAGCCAAACTGGTGCGACTTGGCGTTATCGTTGGGGTTCCCGCAACGGCTTTGCCTGTTACAGAAGTCAACAAAGCCATTAAAACAATTCCAAACAGGTAGATTTTTTTCATATTGATGATTTTTTTGTTTCTTTCGAATCTATAACTTTCTTGTTTTTAGTTTGTTGAGTGGAGAATTAGAAGTTTATTTTCTTTGTTGGGAAATCGTCAGAAAAGAGTGTAGCAAAAATAAAAAATATCTGTATATGATGGCTTTGCTTATTTTTTTTGTTTAAGGCAGTGGTAAAAAAAAGTGCGCCGTTTCCGACGCACCTTTTCGATTAGTATTTGTAGAAGCCTTCGCCCGTCTTCCGGCCGAGCAGTCCCGCGCGGACCATCTTTCTGAGCAGCGGGTGAGGACGGTACTTCGGGTCGCCGAACTCCTTGTAGAGCACTTCCATGATGGCGAGGTTCACGTCGTTGCCGATGAGGTCGGCCAGCGCGAGCGGGCCCATGGGGTGGTTGGCGCCCAACATCATGCACTTGTCGATGTCCTCGGCGCTGGCAATGCCGTCGGCCAGGATGCCCACCGCCTCGTTGATCATCGGGATCAGAATGCGGTTGACGACAAAGCCGGGAGCTTCGTTCACGGGCACCGGGGTCTTGCCGATTTCCGTGGTCAGATCGACAATGCACTTGGCGGTCTCATCGGAGGTGAGCTGGCCCTTGATGACCTCCACCAACGCCATGCGGTCGGCGGGGTTGAAGAAGTGGCAGCCGATGAACTGCGTCGGACGGCTCGTGCAGGCCGCAATCTCCGTGATGGACAAGGAAGAGGAGTTGGTGGCGAAAATCGTCTCCGGCTTGCAGATCTTGTCGAGCTCCGTGAAGACGTCCTTCTTGAGCTGCATGTCCTCCACTGCGGCCTCGATCACGAGGTCTGCGTCCGCGAAGGTGGCGTAGTCGGTGGTGGTGGTGATGTTGCCGAGGATGGCGTTCATCGCCTCTTCCGTGATTTTGCCCTTCTCCACGAGCTTGGCGTAAGACTTTGAAATGAAACCCATTGCCTTGTCGAGGCTGGCCTGGGTCCGGCTCTTCATGACCACGGGCATCTTGGCGGCAAATGCCTTGACGATACCTTTGGCCATAGTACCTGTACCTATAACGCAAATTTTCATAATAGTGAATTTAAATTATTGATTGATAGATGTTTATTCGTTTGTGAATTGTGCTTCCGTCTTGGTGAGGAAGGCGGTCATGCCGGCCTTCTGGTCCTTGGTGGCGAAGCATTTGCCGAACATCCGGCTTTCGAAGGCGATGGCCTCATCGGCGGGCAGGTCGTATTCCGCGTTGATGCACTCTTTGGCGTAGCGCACGGCGATCGGCGCGTTCTTGGCGATGCGCTGGGCGAGCTTGACGGCTTCTTCCATCAACTGCTCCGGCTCATAGACGGCGTTGACCAACCCGATGCGCAGAGCTTCGTCGGCCTTGATGGCGCGGCCGCTGAAGATCAGCTCTTTCGCGACGCCCATGCCGGCGATTTTGGCTAAACGGTAGGTGCCCGAGAAACCCGGGATAATGCCGAGGCCGACTTCCGGCTGGCCGAATTTGGCGCGGTTGGAGGCGAGACGTATGTCGCACGCGAGAGCCAGCTCGCAGCCGCCGCCGAGGGCGAAACCGTTCACCGCCGCGATGACGGGTATCGGCAACGTTTCGATTTTACGGAACACGCTGGCCCCGAAAGCCCCGAAATGCTCTCCCTCCTCCGGACCGAGCGGTTGCATCTCCGAAATGTCCGCGCCCGCCACGAACGACTTCTCCCCGTCGCCGGTGATGATCAGCACACGGATGTCAGGGTCGAGGTTCGACAGGAAATCGTCCATCTCTTTCAAGATGCTGGAGTTTAATGCGTTGAGTGACTTTGGCGCGGAAATGGTCAAGGTGCAAATGGATTCCGCGGATCCTATTTTCAAAAATTCGTAGTCTTTCATTATGGCTTGATTTTACGAGGGGCAAAGATACAAAAAAAGTGCCTTTCGGCACTTTCTTTTTTAACGTTTTTTCTTTCCGGTGTTCACGGGGCCTGACGGCTCGTTTTTCGCCTCTTTTTTCTTGGCTGTCAAGTATCTCTTGAACTCGTACTCCTTGTTGTAGAGATCTTGCAGGTGGCGCGGGCTCAAAATCGCTTTGAATTTCTTGTGGTACGTGGTTTCGAGATTGAGCAGGTTTTTGCGCAATTCGAACTTCTGGTCCTGAAGGTAGGTGATCTGCTGGTCGGTCAGTTTGTCGATGATCTCCTTGTTGGTGCCAGGCGCTCCTAATTTGATGCCTTGCTTTTCCAGATTCTTGCGGTAGGTGTCCATCGCTTTCATCTCCGCAACCAGGAATTCCTCATACACCTTCCAGAAAGTCTGGGTCTCCTTGCCGGTCAAGGCGACATGTTCCTGCATGTATGTGACGCGTTCCTTGATGATAGCACTGCTGCTCGTCCCTTGGGCGAAAAGTACCGTTACGGCGCCCATCGCCACCATGATCAATGTCATCCAAAGTTTTCTCATGATATGCTTTCTTTTTGATTAGTATTCTACATATTGATAGTAATCCATCATTGCCAACTCCTCGCTGTAGTAGTCGGAGGCGACGGTTTCCAGCGCCTCTTCCTCCGCGACAGTGGTCGCCAGCTGTTGTGTCTGGGTGATCTCCTTGTCGTTCCCGGGGGCGTTGACGGTGAAGAAAACACCGACGGCAATGGCTAACACAGCCACCGCTGCGACGGCGGAAGAAATAATGGTTCTTTTCTTATGTTGCTGACGCTTAATGTTTTCCATAACTCTGCCAGGCAACTCTTCGAAATAATTATCAGGAATCTGATAATGTTCAGTCTTGTCTATATTATCTAAATCGAACATAACGCTAAAAAAATTATAGTCCTATGACTACGCGATGTCTAAAAGGTTAAACGCTCGGAAATATTTTTTTTGATTTTCTCTGCGGCGAAATGGTACGACGCCTTCAATGCGCTTTCGGACGTGTCGAAGATTTTGGACATCTCGGCGTACGGGGTCTCGTCGTAGTAGCGCATGGTGAACACGGCGCGTTGTTTCGGCGGCAGCTTGGCGATCTCCTCCTGCATGAACTGCTCGATCTGTCCCGGTGTGACAGTGCTGAAGTCATCGTGCGTCTTCAGGAGAAAATCGTTGTAGGTGTCGTCGTCCAAGTTCAGAAGACGCTTCTTCTTCTCGATGAAGGTTAGAGCCTCGTTAACGCAAATTCTTGTTATCCAAGTTTTTAAACTCGAATCGCCTCTGAATTTGTCGAGGTTCTTCCAGATTTTGATGCACACGTTCTGGGTCACGTCGTCCGCGTCATCGTGGATAGTCACGATGCGGCGCGCGTTGTAATAGATGTGCTTCTGATACTTCTTCAACAGCATCTCGAAGGCTTTCTCCCGGGTCTTGTTATTACTGAAGAGCGACAGGATGAATTCGTCGGTGATTTCCGGCATTGTAGTGGTTTTAGGTTATTTACGACTTACAGCTTTTTTGCAGGCTTCCACGATGTGTTCTTTGTCCAGGCCGAAATGCGCCATCAGCTCGTCGGGAGTGCCGCTTTCGCCGAAATGGTCGTCCACGCCGATCATCTCCACGGGGACGGGGTGGTTGCGGCTCAGGCACTGGCAGACGGAGTCGCCCATGCCGCCGTTGAGGAAATGTTCCTCGGCGGTGACGGCGCAGCCGGTCTTGCGTACGCTGTTCAGAACGGTTTCCACGTCCAACGGCTTGATGGTGGCGATGTCGATGACCTCGGCGGAGATGCCCTGTTCGGCCAGCAGGTCAGCAGCCTGCAGCGCCGGGAACACCAGGTGCCCCGTGGCGAAAAGGGTCACGTCCGCGCCTTCGCGCATGATTTCCGCCTTGCCGATGACGAACGGCTTGTTCTCCTCCGTGAAGTTGGGCACGGCCGGGCGTCCGAAACGGATATAGACGGGACCGTTGTACTCGGCCGCCGCGATGGTCGCCATCTTGGTCTGGTTATAGTCGCAGGGACTGAGAACCACCATGTTGGGGAGCATCTTCATCAGTCCGAGATCCTCCATCATCTGGTGGGTGGCGCCGTCCTCACCGACGGTGATGCCGGAGTGCGAGGCGCCGATCTTGACGTTCAGGTTCGAGTAGGCCACCGTCATGCGGATCTGGTCATAGACGCGTCCGGAAATGAAACCGGCGAACGCGCTGGCGAACGGCACCTTGCCGCTCAGCGCCAGACCGGCGGAGATGCCGATCATGTTGGCCTCCGCGATGCCGCACTGGATGAAACGCTCCGGATAGGCCGCCTTGAAGTCGCCCATCTTCACGCTTCCCGTGACGTCAGCCGTCAGTGCGAAAATATTCTCGTTATGTTGCGCGGCTTCCATCAGGCCGGCGCCGAACCCGGAACGGGTGTCTTTCTTTGCATAATTCTCTATATTCTCCATGCCAAAAATTTTCGGCAAAAATACGAAATTTGAGAAAAGAGAGTTATCTTTGCCGCATTATTTTGCGTATTATTTTTTGATGAAGAAAAAGCTGCTTTTGTTTCTCACCCTCCTCGCCTTCTCTTCTGCCGCCCATTTGTCGGCGCAGAAGCCGGTTTCTTGGCGGGTGAAACATCTGACGGCCGACTCACTCACCCTTCGCATCGACACGCTCTCGGTAAACTCGCAAATATTTCATATCCAAGGTGTTAACAAATCCCAATATCGTCTCGACCCACTCACAGCCACGCTTTACCTCCTCGATTCAAACCTGTTGGGACAGCGTCTTTTCCTCGAGTACGAGGTCTATTCATTGGATTTTTCGAAGCCGATGGCGCATAAGTCTTCGCAAAGTATCGAACCGCACCGGGCGCAGCACGAGTTTCTCGAATATCCGGTCCCGACGCTCGATGATGTGTTGAACAGCAGTGAGTTATACACGAACGGGTCGATTTCGCGCGGCGTTTCGGTGGGCAACAACCAAGACCTTGTCCTCAATTCGTCGCTGAACCTGCAGATTTCCGGCAAAATCTCGGAGGACGTTGAGGTTATGGCCTCCATCTCCGACCGGAACATTCCCATCCAGCCCGAAGGCAATACACAGGTCTTGCAAGATATCAGCAGTATTTTCATCACGTTGAAAATCAGGGAGATGGCGACGGTTAATGCGGGTGATGTGGTATGGCGTGCCGACAGCGGGAACTTCCTGCGGGTCTCTCGCAACATGTTGGGTATGAACGCATTGGTGCAATCTCAACCCTCCCCGCGGCTGAAGATGTTGAACCAGGCAGGCGGCGGCATGGCGAAAGGAAAGTTTGCGCGGCAGACGCTGGCGGTGCAGACCGGCGTGCAGGGCCCGTACAAACTCTACGGCGCCGACGGGGAAATCGCCATTGTCATTGTGGCTGGGTCGGAACGCGTATATCTTGACGGACAGTTACTTACGCGCGGCGCGGAGAATGACTACACGGTCGATTACAATACGGCGGAAATTTCCTTCACTCCGAAAATCCTTGTGACAGCGGAGAAACGTTTCATCGTGGAATACGAGTATTCCAATCGTCATTACTCTCGTTATAATTTGTTTACCCACAACGAGTTGGAGATTTCTGGAAAGCATCCTTTGCGTCTTTATGTCGATCTTTTCCACGAACAAGATATGAAGAATCACTCCATTCAGCCGGAGCTGACGGCCCAAAACATGCGTTTCCTTTCCGAACTGGGGGATGCAGGTGGCAACGCTTTTTTCCCGTTCTTCGACTCGGTCGCTTTTTCGCCGGATCGTGTTCTCTATGAAAAGATAGATACTATATACAATAATATTTTATATTCAATATTTAAATATTCATCTGATAAAGACAAGGTTTTGTATTCGCCCGACTTTACCTACATGGGGGCGGGACGGGGCAATTACAAACTGGTGAGCAGTACGGCGAACGGCCGTGTCTTCGCTTGGGTGGTTCCTGAGGACGGGGTTCCGCAAGGGGATTACGAGGCCGTGTTGCAACTTACAGCCCCTGTTTCGCAGCAGATGGCGGTGGTCGGTGTGGATTTTTCCGCCCGGCAGAACACCCGCTTTCAAACGGAGGTCGCCTTGTCACATTATGACAAAAACACTTTCTCGAAAAAGGACCGAAATGATGATGTTGGATTTGCTTATTTGTTAAATATCAGCGATATAGAGCGTTTTGCATCCAAACGAGACACGTTGCCGTGGCTTTTGGAAACCCGTGCCAGGATGCAGTTCCTGCAGAAGAATTTCACTCCGTTCGAGTCGTTTCGAGAGGTGGAGTTCGCCCGAAATTACAACCTTTCCTCCGATTACGCTGTTGCCCGTTCGGAATGGATGGTCACGGCGGGTGTTTCCTTGCAGAAGCCTCAGCGCCATCGCCTCCGCTACGACTTGAACTTCTTCGACCGGGCGGATGAAGTGATGGCCTTGCGCAACGAGCTGAAAACGGACGATAATTGGCGGAATTGGCGGTTGCAGACTCGTTCGAGCTTCCTGATTTCCCGCGATTCGGTGCAGAAGAGCCGTTATTTTGTTTCCCGTCTGCAATTGTCCAAACCCTTGAAACACGTTGTCTTTGATGTGGATAACTTGCTGGAATACAATGTTTTTAGAACGAAAAATACCGATTCGCTGCGGATGAACAGTTTCGCCTTCAACGAGCTGAATGTGTCGATGCAGAGTGCGGAGAAGGCGGTTCATCGTTTTGGGGTAGGGTACAAGAATCGTGTGGAATTCGCTCCGGAGGATCTGCTAATGCGCACCCACCTGCTCGTTCACGAGGTGAAGGCGCAATACAAGTTCGCGCAGATCAAGAACCAGTCTTTTTCGTTGAATGCCACCTACCGCAACCAGTCGCTGTTCGACTCGGCGGGCGCTCGCTCCCCGGAACACTATTTCGTTGGAAACGTGCAATATACCGGTCGTTTTCTTCGCAATGCTTTGATTATCAATACGTATTATGAATCCGGGAGCGGTATGGAGTTGAAGAAGACGTTCACGTTCATCCGGGTGGCGAAAGGGCAGGGCACGCATGTCTGGAACGACTACAACGGCAACGGTATCGAAGAATTGGACGAGTTTGAGGTGACGCCGTATCCTGATGAAGCCGAGTACGTCAAGGTTTGGATTGCCGGCACCGAGTACGTGAACGCATGGCAGAGCCAGTGGACACAGAGCTTCCAGCTGCGCCCTGCCGCGGCTTGGAACGGCAAAACGGGCTTCCGCAAGTTCCTCGCCCGGTTTTCCGACGTGCTGACCCTCAACGCCTCCTTGAAACACAAGACCCGAATGTTCCTGCCGTTTGCACGGTCGGTGGAGGATACCAACTTGGTGGCGAACCGGCTGAATCTCGCCAACACGTTCTCGTTCAACACCAGCAACTCGCCTTTTGCTTTCGATTTTGTGGTTCAAAAGAACTCCAATACGCAGTTCCTGTATTATGGACTTGAGACAAACAGTGTTGATTATCAAGAGCTTGTATTGAAAAGCACCCCAATCCCGCAGCTTTACTTGCAAACTGCTCTTCTGCACAAGAATACCCGAAACAGTTCCACTTGTTTTACCACGCGGGATTATTTGGTGGAGACTTTTTCGGCGGAACAGGAGTTCAGGTTGCAGTTCCTGAACCGTTTCACCGCCTCGCTGAAGGGCCGGTATGCGCATAAGGTGAACCGTCAGGGGTCGGAGCTGGTGGATCAGGGGAATGCAGAGGTTTCGTTCCTGTATCGCATGTTGAATCGCGGAACAATTTCATTGTCAGCCGAATATGTTAATCTTAAGGGCGATGTGGGGCAGAATTCCACGGTTTCCTATTTTATGTTGGATGGATTGTCCATAGGTCAGAATTTCCTTTGGACGGCTTCTGCTCAAATCTCTGTGAGTCAGTTCCTCCAGCTGGCTTTGCAGTATCAGGGCCGTGCCATGCAGGGACATGCAGTCATTCATACCGGCAGTGTGACTTTGAACGCTTTGTTTTAACTAAAATGTTGTTTGATAACAGGATACAGTAAATTTTTATTGTAAATATTTGATTTACAGTGTTTTGTTGATAAGTTTAGTTTTATTTTGGAGAAATTGTTTTTTTTAGGTGAAACGATTTAAAAAATATGCTATTTTTGTCACTTCAAAAAAAATGCAATGAAGTGTATTGTGTAACTTTTTGAATTGAGGGGGAGTATATATACTGAAAAAACGAATTCAGGACATCAAAAAGGTTGCGTAATACATTGATTGTTAGTAGATTAATGTATAAAACAATTCATAGGTGATATGAGGAAACATATACAAAAAATTGGTCTGTTGGTGCTCGTGGCAATGGCTTCGATGATGTCAGGTTTTGCCCAAGATGATGCGCAATTTACCTTTTTCCCGTGGGTGACGTCCTATTACAACGCCGGCGGAATAGGGGAGCAGCATAACACGTTGTGTTTCACGGCGGACTACAACAACAAATATTTGGCTTGGGGCGACGCGTCGGCTATCAATAACGACTCACTTTTCCACTCTGCCCCTCAGGATTTCCTCTTCAGCATTGAATCTTACCTTAAAAAGTTGCATGGTTCTCTCGGCGTGACGCTTGTCCACGACAGAATCGGCATTTACAGCAACACAGGTGTCAAGTTGGGCTATGCATACAAGTTGCGTCTTGGTGGCGGACATTTGGGCATTGGTGCGCAGGTTTCCTTGTTTAACCAGGCGATTAAGCCTGATCCGCTGCATCCTCTTCAGGAAGGCGACCCCTTGTTGCAGATGCTTTCGGAATCCACATTGGATCTGGACTTCAATTTCGGTGTGCTCTATAAAACAGAGCAATGGTATGTGGGTGTCGGTTGGACGCAGATGGCCGCGTTGTTCGACAAGCAGCAGGTGCTGCGCGTGTCCGGTGAGTATGGTCCGCGTCGCTCCTCCCAACTGTATTTGCACGGCGGTTACACATGGGTGCTGCCTGCCAACCCGAACTGGGAGTTGATCCCGCAGGCACTCGTGAAGACGGATTTCAAGACTTACCAGTGGGAGATTCTCGCGCTGGCACGCTACAATGGCGTCTATTGGGGCGGTCTCGGTTACCGTTTCCAAGATGCGGTTTCCCTCGCGTTCGGCGCACGCCCCTTCTACAATTCCTCCAACATCTATCTGAAAGGACTTGACCTCGGCGTTTCCTACAGCTTCACCACCAACTCCCTCGGTTACAAGAAGCACCGCAGCTTCGGTGACGTGGAGGTTGTGGTCCGCTACTGCTTCGATGTTTACAAGCCTGAAATCTTCTCCGGCTACGGCAACTCAAGATATATTTACAAGAACAGATACTAAAATTAACAACACTGCGTTAATAACAATAATTGGATAATTAAAATTTGAAAAATATGAAACGGGTAATCATTTTTCTTGCAGCGGCATTCGTGTTACTGGTGTCGTGTCAAAACGGCGGCGACGGTCAGCTCGTCGGCGTGAAGGACCGTCCGGAATTCTCCGATTTGGAGCCTTACGGGATGATCTATGTCCCCACCGGCCACTATCTGATGGGCGGCGGTGACCAGGACGTCCCCTTCGCCCTCACCCAGCAGTCCAAGAACGTGACGGTGGCGGCATTCTGGATGGACGAGACGGAAATCACGAACAACGAGTACCGTCAGTTCGTCTATTGGGTGCGTGACTCCATCGCCCACACGCTCCTCGGCGACGCCGAAATCACCGAAGCCGAGAAATACGGCCACTATCTGAAATACGACAAGGGCGAAAACGAGGGCGAAATCATCGAGCCCAAGTTGATCAACTGGAAAGAGAAGATTCCGTGGGATTCTGACAACGAAGAGGTGCAGTCCGCCCTTTCCCCGCTGTTCAGCAAGCTCAACACCCGCTTCTACCACTATGCCTCAAAACGCACGAACGTCTCCATGCTCAATTTCGAGTATTGGTGGATCGATTACCGCAACTACCAGAATCCCAAGAACCCGGACGAGTTCGGTGCTTCCCACAAGGAGTTCGACAAGGAGGGCAACGATTTTGGCGGTATCTACGCGAATCGTCCCAGCAGTATGGGCAACGGCTGGCAGCGTTTTATCAAACATGAGGTGGTGAACATCTACCCCGACACGCTGTGCTGGGCGCACGACTTCGTGTATTCCTACAACGAGCCGATGATTCTGAGCTATTTCGACAACCCGCAATACGACAATTACCCGGTCGTGGGCGTGAGCTGGCGTCAGGCAAAGGCTTTCTCCTTCTGGAGAACCCAGTTGCGCAACACTTGGCTGGCCGGCAAGGACTACGCTTTCGAGAAAGAGTTCCGTCTTCCCCTCGAGGCTGAGTGGGAATGGGCGGCTCGCGGCGGCGACGCCCTCGTCACCTACCCGTGGGGCGGTCCCTACACGACCAACCGCAACGGCTGCTTCCTGAGCAACTTCAAACCGCAACGCGGTAACTATATCGCTGACGACAACTTCTACCCGAGCATCGTCGCCCACTACCATCCCAACGATTGGGGTTTGTTCGACATGAGCGGCAACGTGGCCGAATGGTGTGAGGACGCTTTCGACGAGTCCGCCACCAACTTCACCCACGACATGAACCCGGCATACGTCTATTACGCCACCAAGGACGACTCCCCGGTGAAGAAGAGAAAAGTCATCCGCGGCGGCTCCTGGAAGGATGTCAGCTATTATACCACCGTTTATGCGAGAACCTACGAATATCAGGATACTTGTAAATCCTACGTCGGTTTCCGTAATGTGCAGTCCTACATGGGCCGCAACAGGGGAGACAACAACAGCAAGAGTGCTTCCCACGTTTACTAAAATCAAAATTCGGAAATATAATTATCAAAATAAATCATTAACTTAAAAAAATCAAACAAATGAGTAAGATTGATCAATTAGTCAGATCGAAAGGTTACAAGAACTTCATGGCAAAGTTGTATGGCTGGGGTGCTGCAGTCGTCATTTTGGGTGCTTTGTTCAAAATCTTGCACTGGCCCGGCGCTAACATCATGCTTATGGCAGGTATGTTCACCGAGTCCATCATCTTCTTCTTCTCCGCTTTCGAACCGCTGCATGTGGAGTACAACTGGGCACTGGTTTATCCCGAACTGGCCACCGGTACCGACATTGAGCTCGAAGAGACTGAAAAGAAGTCCCGTCGCGAGAAAAAACAACAAGTGAAGAACGACGCTCTTTCCACCACCCAAGCTCTCGACAAGATGCTTGAAGAAGCTAAGATCGGACCCGAGCTGATGGAAAGCCTCGCTTCCGGTATGCGCAACTTGAGCGACAACGCCCACAAACTGGCCGGTGTCTCCGATGCAGTCGTCTCCACCGACAACTACACCAGCAACCTGCAGAAAGCATCCGAGTCTGTGCGTAACCTGACGCTGAAATACGATAAGGTGGCCGCAAACCTCGAAACCGATGGCGGCGCTACCGCTGCTTACATTGAAAGCGTGAAGAGAGCTACCACCGCAGTCTCCCAACTGGCTGCCGCTTACGATCAGACTGCCAAGTCCATGGCTCAGACCAGCGACTTCAAGGCCGAAATGGATAAATTGACCGCCAATATCTCCAAATTGAGTAGCGTTTACGGCAACATGCTCGCCGCTATGAAGTAATTTTCACTGATTTCATTAACCAAAATCACTAACTAAAATTCAATTGAGATATGGGTGCAACAAATTGTCCGGAAACCCCGAGACAGAAAATGATTCAGATGATGTACCTGGTGTACACCGCCATGTTGGCGTTGAACGTCTCTGCCGAGATTCTGAACGCCTTCGTGGTCGTGGATGACACTTTGGTCACCTCTACGAATATCGCCGCCAACCAGAACGCCAACGACTACCAGTGGTTGCTCGGTCAGAAGACCATCCTTGGCGCAAAGGTTGACGATGCCTACAACAAGTCTCAGATCCTGAAAAAGGAGTCTGACGCTATGGTGAAATATATCGAAAAGATGCGTAACGAACTCATCTTCGCCGTCGATGGCGACTCTTTGGTCGAGAAAGACGGTAAGATGGTGGCAAAATCTGTGGCGGACATTGTCAAAAAAGACAATTTCGACATTCCAACGGACTACATGATCAACAACGGTCATGCCAAGGAACTGAAGGAACAGATTAAGAAGTACAAAGCCAATATCCTGAAACTGGCGAAACCTGAAGACCAGAAGCGCCTCGAAGAAGCCCTCGGCCTGAATGTGGATGCCACGTACACGAAAGATATGAATACGGTCAGTTGGGAAGAACACAACTTCGATCATATCATCTCCTCTGCATCCGCCACTCTGTTGAACAAGATGATCGGTGAGGTGAAAAACGCTGAGTCTGTGATGCTCAACTACCTGAAGGCATCCATCAGCGCCGACGACTTCAAGTTCGACAAGGTGACTGGCCGCGCCATCCCGAAATCCCAAATGGTGTTCTCCGGCGACCCGTATGAAGCCGACATCATCGTGGCTGCTTACGACAGCAAGACGAACCCCGAGGTTTGGTATAAAATGGGTGCGGACACCCTCACGGAAGAAGGTATTGGTGGTGCTACCAAACTGGAAGGCGAGAACGGTCTCGTGAAACTGAAAATCGGTACCGGTGGCACTGGCGAACAGAAATACGCCGGTTTGATCAAGATTATCGGACCTAACGGTGAACCGAAATTCTATGGATTCAGAGATAAATACACAGTGCTGACGCCTTCTGCGACTATCGCTGCCGACAAGATGAACGTGCTTTATGCAGGTATCGCCAACCCGGTGTCTGTCTCCGGTCCCGTGGCTGCCGACAAACTGAGCGTGTCGTTCCCTGGCTGTAATGCAAAGTCCACTGGCGCTGGTAAGTATGACGTGTCAGTTCCGGAGTCCATGGTCGGCAAGACCGTGACAGCTACTGTTGCTGCTCGCGTGGGCGAGTCCACCAAAACTCTCGGCTCCACTGTGTTCCGTGTGAAACGTGTCCCGACCCCGCGTGCTGTCCTCGGTGCCAACATCCGCGGCGGCAAGCAGCCGAAGCAGCTGCTCCTCTCCAACCCGATGATCCGCGCCACGATGGGTGAAGACTTCGTGTACGACTTGCACTGGTCCGTCACCTCATTCCAGGTGGTTCTGGTCGTCAAAGGTATGGAGGACGCGCCTATCGCTTGTCAGGGCGGTTCTCTGAACGACAGAGCCAAGGCTGCCATCCAAAAGGCTCCCGCCGGCACGGTCGTTTATTTCCAGGGCATCAAGGCCTCTTCCCAGGCTGGCTCTCGTACTTTGGACGATTTCGCCGTCCGTATCAGATAATAACTGAAAAAAAGATATAATTATGAAAAAGTTTGCATTAATCGCAGTAATGTTGTTCGCTGCCAGTTTCGCATTCGCACAGTATGACGAAGAGGAAGGCAGCACCCTGGAACAACCTGTACGTCCTCCCGTGGAGATCCCTTGGGAACAGGTCAACACCGGTGATTTCACCGATATAGTCAACTACCCGCCTGTGCGCCAAGCTGACGTGATGTACTATTGGACTATTTGGCGCATCATCGACTTGAGAGAGAAGGTCAACCACCCGCTGTATTTCCCCGCTGAAACACATGGCACGTGGAGAAGCCTCGCCCAGACGATTTTCGATGCCATCGATGTCCAAAATCCCGACAAGACGGAAGATGTGCTTCCGATCTATTCCGACGAGATGTGTACGATGCCGGTGCCCCGCTCGGATCTCCCGAGTATGTTGACACAGGAAGTCTCCCAACCCGTACTCGACCCCGAGACGGGCGAGGTGATCGACAATCAGACGATTTACATCAACTTCGAACCCAAGGAGATTATCCAGTATCGAATCAAAGAGGTTTGGTATTTCGACAAACAGTACTCCACTTTCAGAGTTCAGATTCTTGAACTCGAGCCGATCATCGAATACGAACGTATCAACACTTCGACCAATTATGATCCTAACGATGAAGGTGATGAAAATGCAGTGCTCGCGGAGAAAACGAAGAAACGTTTCGGTTACATTTATTACAACGAACTTCGTCCTTTCCTCGCAAAACAGGAAGTCTTCAATGTGAAGAACCAAGCTGCACGTCTTTCTTTCGACGACCTGATCACTTGGAAGCGCGATTTCTCCAGCCTTATCTACAAGGAATCCAATGTCTATAACCGTGACATTGAGGATTATATCGCCAATTCACGTGACCAGCGTATCGAGTCTGAGCGCATTACCGACAAGCTGCGCCAGTTCGAGAACGACCTTTGGGAGTTTTAATGTAGAGCAACTTTTTCATAATTTTCGAAAAAACGGACGCGTAAGTGTCCGTTTTTTTTATTTTTGCACAAAACGATTGTATGATTCTGATTTCTGGAAATTCGGCTTATTTGGAGGACGCTATGTCGCGGAAACTTTCGGACATGCGATGCGGTGATGTGGTCCGGACAGATGTTGAATCTTTGCCGGCTGTTTTGTCAGACAGGTGCCGGGATATTGAAACCTTGTACCATTTCGTCGGCAGAAATGCCGCGCCTGATGCTGCGTTCGGATTGGATTATCTGCAATGGCTGTGGAGCACTGCGGCGCAAAAGGCGGTTCCGCTGATGCTGGTGCTTTGGAAGTTCGAATCCGACGATTCACCGAATCCTCTTGTCGGTCAATTTGCGGAGTGGGTACGGAAGCAGTACAGGAAGCCGCCGTTCCATTTTATTTGTGCGCTCGGGGAGGTGTATGGCGGCGAGGAGAAGGACTCGCTCATGCACCGCTTTTGCCGCGACATTATGCGTGACGGGTATGCAACCGTGCGCAGGTATGTCTGCGATGACGGCTCGTCGGTGGAGCGGGAGACAGACTTCGTGTATGTCACGGATGTGCTCAGGGTGCTGTATTGGTTGTCCCGCCATCGACCCGAAAGCGGACTGTATGAACTGGGCACCGGATTCCCTCGTACGGATACGGCGGTCGTCGGCGCGATCTTCCGTGCCATGGGACTTCCTCCGAAAGTGGAGTATGATTCGGTACCTTCCGGAAGTGTTGAATTTGGAGCGCTTTGCAGGATGACTAATCCCTCCCGATTGAGGAAAGTGGGGTACAGAAAACCGTTCGTGCAGTTGGAAAAAGGTGTTAAATCTTATGTCCATAGAACTTTCAACCAGCAGTAAATCACCATGATAGCCGATTGTTGATAAAATTGTTGGAAGATTTTTTTTTTGTGTGTTTCCATATCAAATATTTTATATCTTTGTACTTAAATTTGAGGGAGCCAAAAAGCCCCGTTATTTGTTGAATTTTTATTGCTTTCTTGCATGAAGAGAATTACGGATAAAGCTATTTATCAGACGTTGAAGACGGTTTTCGGGTTCGAAACTTTCAAGGGAGACCAGCTGAAAATCATCAAAACCCTGTTGAAAGGGAAAGATTGTTTTGTGATTATGCCCACGGGCGGCGGCAAGTCGATGTGCTACCAGCTTCCCGCACTGATGAGTGACGGGACTGCCATCGTCATTTCCCCGCTGATAGCGCTGATGAAGAATCAGGTGGACGCCATCCGGACATTTGGCACCGACCGCGGTATCGCGCACTTTCTCAACTCTTCGCTGAACAAGGCGGAGATCGCTGAAGTGAGGAAAGACCTTGTTTCCGGAAAGACCAAACTGCTCTATGTGGCGCCGGAATCCCTCACCAAAGAGGAAAACGTCAATTTCTTCCAGGATATCAACATTTCCTTCTATGCTATCGATGAGGCACACTGTATATCGGAGTGGGGCCACGACTTCCGCCCGGAATACCGCAATATTCGGAAAATCATCCAGCAAATCGGGAAAAATGTGCCTGTGATAGCGCTCACGGCCACGGCAACCCCTAAGGTCCAGAGCGATATCCAGAAAAATCTCGGCATGGAAAAGGCCGAGGTCTTCATCTCCTCGTTCAACCGCCCGAATCTGTATTATGAAATCCGGGAAAAGACGAAAGATGTTGACAAAGAGGTGGTTAAGTTCATCAAAAACCATCCCGGGAAGTCTGGAATCATCTATTGCCTTAGCCGCAAGAAGGTGGAAGAATTGGCGGTGCTGCTGCAGGAGAACGGTATCCGCGCCCTGCCGTACCATGCCGGTCTGGACTCCAAAACCCGTGTGCAGAACCAGGACGACTTCCTGATGGAAAAGGCCGAGGTCATCGTGGCCACCATCGCGTTCGGAATGGGCATCGACAAGCCCGATGTGCGCTTCGTGATCCACTATGACATGCCCAAGAGCCTCGAAGGCTACTATCAAGAGACCGGTCGCGCTGGCCGTGACGATGGAGAGGGCCTCTGCATCGCCTTCTATGACCAAAAGGATCTCAACAAACTGGAGAAATTCTCCGCCAAGAAGTCCGTGTCTGAGCAGGAAATCGTGAAGCAGCTGTTGGCCGAAACCGCCTCCTACGCCGAGTCCACCAATTGCCGCCGCAAACATCTGCTGCACTATTTCGGTGAAAACTATGAGGAGGAAAACTGCCATAACTGCGACAACTGCAACCATCCGAAACCCAAGATGGATGCGTCCGAGCAAATCCAACTGTTGCTGGAGGTGATTCTCGCCGTGAAACAGCAGTTCAAGGAAGACCAGATCATTGATATTATCTGTGGCAACAAGACCACTTCCATCCTGAAATTCCACCACGAGAAACTGAAACAGTTCGGCGAAGGCATGGACTACGATGCCAAGTTCTGGTCCAGCGTTGTCCGCGTCTCCATTTTCGACAACTTGATTGTCAAGGATATAGAAAACTATGGCCTGTTGAAGATTACCGACAAAGGCAAGAAGTACATGTCGAATCCTTACCCCATCATGGCGATCAAGCCCGTGACCGAAGAGGACGAGGACGACGACGAGGTCGTGGATGCCGTGTCCGGCAACGTGGAAGAGGCATTTGACACGGTGCTGTTCAGCCTGTTGAAGGACTTGCGCAAGACCATCTCCAAAGAGGAGAACCTGCCGCCGTTCATTATCTTCCAAGATCCGTCGCTGGAGGATATGTGCATTCAATACCCGATCACCATGGATGAGATGACCCGCGTGGTGGGTGTCGGCCCCGGCAAAGCGCAAAAATACGGCCGCCGCTTCATCGAACTCATCAAACAATATGTCGAGGAGAACGAAATCGACCGCCCGCAGGACTTTGTGCTGAAAACCGTCGCCAAAAAGTCGGCCAACAAACTCTTTATCATCCAAGGTATTGACCACAAAATCAGTTTCGAGGACATCGCCATTGCAAAAGGAATGGATATGGACGAACTCCTTACTGAAATCGAGCATATCGTGGCATCCGGCGCCAAAATCGACATCTCCTATTACATTGACGAGGAAATCGAGCCTTATCACCAAGAAGATATCATCGATTATTTCGCCAACGCCGACACCGACTCCGCCGAGGAGGCACTGCGCGTGCTGGGCGAAGACGAATACACGATGGAGGAAATCCGGATTATGAGGATCAAGTACCTGTCGGATGTGGGAAATTAATGGTTAATGGTTAATGGTTAATGAATGTTCATAGAAAAGAGAATTGAATTTTTATAGAGAAATATGGAAGAGAATTTTGAAGAAAAGAATGAAATGATTGAGAATGAGGTTGTGGAGAGAACGGCAACCGTTGTGGATGAGAAAGGTTTCGTAGTGGAAAATAAACCATCGGAAATACCTGAGAAAGAAGGGGTCAAGGCTTCATCCGAGAATCGTTCTTCGATGATTCATTGGATTGTTGAAGGTCTGCTGGCTGCGGCGGTGATTGCGTTGTTTGTCCTGCATTTCTGCGGCGGCAATTCCTGCAAGAAGACGGCTGTCGCGCCGAAACCCGTGGAGGTGGGCACCGGCGAGGTCGTGTTCGTCAACATTGACTCCGTGAACGAGAAGTACGAAATGGTGAATATTCTCAAGAAATCGCTCGAAGAGGAGCAGAAAAAACAGGAGGTGGTGTTCCAGAACCGCCAGAAAGCACTGGAGAACAAGGCCGCCAATTTCGAGAAGAACTACAGTTCCGGCTCTTTGACCCCGCAACAGGCACAGTACGCCCAACAGGGTTTGCAGGATGAGAGTGCCCGTCTGCAGAAAGACTACAGCGATTTCCTCGAAGACTTCCAGGCCCGTTATGCGGCGGCGTTGGAGCAGATGGCCGATTCTTTGAACGAGGCAGCAGGACGGGTGAATGCCAATCACAATGCTTCCTATATTTTCACGTATCAATCCGGTGGCCCGTTGTTGTATGCGGATCCCGCCCACGACATCACCGACGAGGTGATCGAAGAACTCAACAGGTCTTTCAATAAGAAAAAATGATTTCTGTCGGGACGTGTCCGGACGCGTCTCCGCAGATTATAGAGAAAGGATATATGGAGAAAGAAGCAAAACCTTTTGGAACTCTGCACATTGTGCTCCTGATTTTGGCTTTCGGCGCGTTGGCCGCGGCGTTGGCTTTGACGGCTGTGTCAAACAATCATCAGAAGCGGCAGACCGTTGAACAGGAACAGGCTTTCCTCGACAGTCTGCACGTTTTCCCACCGATCGACTTTGTGGATTCGCTGTATGGTCGTGTCGCCGTGAAAAGTTACGAGGATGAGAGCCCGAAGGTGATGGTGTATTATGAACTCGACAGTCTTGGTCAGCCGACCGGCAAGATTGCGCACGAGACACATTTTTACGAGAACCATCAGAAATATATCGACGGGAACCGCGACGGCGAGAACCGCGACGGCCTTTGGTATGCGTACCACCCCGACGGCACCGTGCAAACCATGGCCCACTATGTCAACGGCAAGGAAAACGGCCGCTATACGGTCTATTATCCCAACGGGAATGTAAGATATACGGGCGAATACAATATGGGAACCAAGACCGGCGAGTGGCGTTTCTATAACGAAGACGGTACACTTGCCAGCAAACAGACTTTTTGAAGTTAGAATACAAGTAAACATTAAACAATAAACAATTAAACCAATATTATATGGAATTACCTTTTGCAGAAGCGTGGAAAATTAAGATGGTTGAACCCATTAAGAAATCCACAAGAGAAGAAAGAGAAAAGTGGCTTGAGGAAGCCCACCAGAACATTTTTATGCTGAAGAGCGATTATGTGTATATCGATTTGCTGACAGATTCTGGTACCGGTGCCATGAGCGACCGCCAATGGAGTGCGATGATGATGGGCGATGAGAGCTATGGCGGCGCCCGTTCGTTCTATCACATGAAAGATACAATCACGGAACTGACTGGTTTCGAGTTTGTTATCCCTACTCACCAAGGCCGTGCTGCGGAGAACGTACTGTTCAGCTACTTGGTGAAACCCGGTCAAGTCATCCCCGGCAACGCCCACTTCGACACCACGAAGGGACACATTGAGAGCCGCAAGGCTTTCGCCATCGATGTCACCGTCCCCGAGGCATACGACACCCAGCTGGAAGTCCCCTTCAAGGGAAATGTCAGCCTGGAGAAACTGGAGAAGGTGCTGCAAGAGAACAAGGGAAATGTCCCGTTCATGGTGCTCACCGTCACCAACAACACCGTCGGCGGACAGCCGGTCAGCATGAAGAACATCCGTGAGACCTGCGAACTCTGTCACAAGTACGGCGTGCCCGTCAACATCGACAGCGCCCGTTTCATCGAAAATGCCTATTTCATCAAGACCCGTGAGGAAGGCTATGCCGACAAGACTCTCCGCGAGATTTGCAAGGAGATGTTCAGCTATGCCGACAGCATGACGATGAGCGCCAAGAAAGACGGCCTCGTCAACATGGGCGGTTTCATTGCCACCAACAAGAAAGAGTGGTACGAAGGCGCCAAACTGTTCTGCATCCCGTTCGAAGGCTTCCTGACGTATGGCGGTATGAACGGCCGTGACATGGACGCTTTGGCCGTCGGTCTGAAGGAAAACATCGAGTTCGACATGGTTGAGACGCGTATCAAACAAGTGCAGTACCTGGCCGACAAGCTTGACGAGTACGGAATCCCTTATCAACGTCCTGCCGGCGGTCACGCCATCTTCGTGGATGCCGACAAGGTGCTCACCAACATCCCGAAAGAGGAGTTCCCGGCCCAGACGCTCACTTGCGAGCTCTACCTCGAAGCCGGCATTCGTGCCTGCGAGATCGGCTACGTGCTTGCTGACCGCGACCCGGTGACCCGCGAGAACCGTTTCGGTGGCAACGACTTCGTGCGCCTGTGCATCCCGCGCCGCGTCTATACGAACAACCACATGGATGTCATCGCCGCTGCCCTCAAGAACGTCTATGACCGTCGCGACACGATCAAGCGCGGTTTGGAAATCACTTGGGAAGCCGAGCTGATGCGTCACTTCACCTGTCAGTTCAAACGTCTTAGCTAACCCTTGGATACGATGCTGATAGTAGGGAATGTCCTCGTCTCGGAAGAACTGATCGACAAGTGTTTCTGCTGTGACATCGCGCAGTGCAAGGGCATTTGTTGTGTGGATGGCGACAGCGGTGCGCCGGTAGCCCCCGAAGAGGTCGCTGAGTTGGAGGATCATTACCCTGTATTTCAAAAATATATGACCGAAGAAGGTGTCGCCGTGGTGGAAAACGGCGGCACTTTCGTCTTTAATGGTGACGACACATTCGAGACGCCGTTGGTGGAGAGCAACTACGCTTGCGCATTCGCCTATTTTGAGGACGGAATTGCCAAATGCGCCATCGAAAAATGCTTCCGGAAGAACGAAATCCCATTCCGAAAGCCGATTTCCTGCTACCTTTATCCGATCAGGATCAGCAGGGTGGGGGACTACGAAGCCCTGAATTACGACCATTGGTCGATTTGTAAGACGGCGGTGGAGAATGGAAATAGGTTGAAACTCCCCGTTTATAAGTTCCTGAAGGAGCCGCTTATTGCCAAGTATGGAGAAGCTTGGTACGCCGAGCTGGAGGAGATGGTTTCTCTCCGCTCAAAGATTTAATCCTAAACTCCAAACTTCTAAACTCTAAACCAAAAAAAAGTATATCTTTGCAGTTTGAAATAAAATAGAAAAACAATATGAAATTCATCGTATCGAGCGACTTGTTGTATCGCAATTTAAGTGCCATCAGTGGCGTGATGGGAACGAACAGCACAATGCCCATCTTGGACAATTTTTTAGTCACTATCGAAGGTAACCAACTGAAACTCACGGCTTCCGATCTGGACTCCACGATGACATCCGTAATTGAGTTGGACAACGTGGAGGGCGAAGGCTCCGTCGCGGTGCCCGCCAAGATCTTGCTTGAGACGCTGAAGCTGATGCCGGACATGCCGCTCGTGTTCGCCATTGACATCGAGAACAATGTGTTGAAGTTCACGTCCGCGAACGGCGAGTACGGTGCCCCGTGCTTCCCCAGCGACGAATATCCCAAGGTGAAGCCCATCGAGGATCCGCAGACGTTTGAAATCCGTGCTTCCGTGCTGCAACGCGCCATCAGCAAGACGATTTTCGCCACCGGCAATGACGAGCTCCGCCCCAATATGATGGGCATCTTGTGCGAGCTCTCTTCGGATTACGTCACGTTTGTGGCGACGGACGCCCACAAATTGGTGCGCTATCGTAACGTCGAGGTGAAAACCGACGAGTTCTCTTCGTTGATTCTGCCCAAAAAACCGATGGCCCACTTGAAAGGCATCCTCTCCAGTCATTCCGACTCGGTTCGGGTGGATTATTCGCAGACCACGCACCATATTCGTTTCGCATTCGGCAACTTCGAACTGTATTCTTCCTTGAAGGAAGGCAAATATCCTAATTATGAGGCAGTTATCCCGAAGGAGAATCCGAATATGCTGACCATCGGTCGCGATGAGTTCCTCAAGTCCATCCGCCGCTTGGGCAACTATTCCAGCCAGTCCACCTTCCAGGTCCGTTTGACGCTGAGTGACAAAGGGTTGGAACTTACTGCAGAGGATATGGATTTCTCCTACAAGGGCTCCGAGAGCATCACTTGTGACTATCAGGGCGAGCCGATGGAAATCGGTTTCAACTCCCGTTTCCTGCGTGAAATGGTCGAGAATCTTGATGTGGACGTGATCCAAATGTCCTTCTCCAAGCCGAACCGAGCCGCGCTTATCACGCCGGTGAACCAGCAGGATGAAAATGAGGATGTGTTGATGCTCATCATGCCGGTGATGCTGAATAATTAGGCAATAGGCAAAGGCATCGGAAATAGATTATAGCAGTGGAGACGTGCCTCGGTGCGTCTCTGCCGTTTTTTGAAGCAAAACAAACAAAAAGGAAAACCGAGTTGTCGCGGCCGCAAGGCTGAGGAAAGTCCGGGCAACGCAGAGCACCATACTTCCTAACGGGAAGGCGCGCGCAAGTGCGACAGACAGTGCCACAGAAACGATACCGCCCGCTTGCGGGTAAGGGTGAAAACGCGAGGTAAGAGCTCACGCTGTCGTCAGTGATGCCGACAGGGGTAAACCTTATGGGTTGAAAGACCAAATAAACCGGGGCTTGAGGGCTGCTCGTCCGACCCGGAGGGTAGGTTGATAGAGGCATACGGTGACGTATGCTCGAGATAAATGACAACACAAAACAGAACCCGGCTTACGGGTTTTCCTTTTTTTTACCACTTCGGTTTGAAGGCGTTCTCAATGTGCGTCACCTCCTGCATCTCAGGACTGTTGATCACCGAGACGATGTCGAACCGGATTTCTTTTTTCACACTTTTGAATTTGGCGTAATACATGGCGGCGCGTATCAGGTGCCGCTGTTTTTGCATGTCCACGAACACTTCCGGTGCACCGAAAATCGCGCTTTTCCGGGTTTTCACCTCCACGATGACCAGGTAATCGTCGGTTTCGGCAATGATGTCCACTTCCAGGTGGCCGCAGTGCCAGTTGCGCTCTAGAATTCTGTAACCCTTTTGTAATAAGAGGTTTGTGGCTAAATCTTCGCCAGCAATTCCTTGCAGTTGCTTTTCCGTTTTCATTGTTTGATTACTTTTGTGAATAAAAATTTTGTCGCGGCAAAGATACATGTTTTTTTGGATTTCCTGCGAAATTTTTCTTTGAAAATTTACTATTGTTGTTTCAATTGTTAATAAAAAATTCTATCTTGTTGATAGACAATGTGAAAAAAAATTCCCGAAAGTCTTGACAAAGGCGGAAAAAGAGTGTATATTTGCCGTGTAAACAAAATGGTTTGATACCGTGAAAATAGAAAAAGTATGAAAGAAGAATTTCTGCATTATGTGTGGCAACACCGCCATTACGATTTTTTGAACGCGAAAACCACCGATGGCCTGCCTATCAACGTGATTTTCCCCGGATACCACAACTTCGACGCCGGACCGGATTTTCTGCAATCCGTGGTTGTCATTGACGAGATGCGATGGGTCGGCAGCGTGGAGATCCATTGCCGAAGTTCGGACTGGTTGAGGCATAAACATCAGTATGACGACAAGTATAAGTCCGTGATACTCCATGTGGTTTATGAACACGATATGGAAATACAACTGGGCGATGACGAGCCTGTTCCAACATTGGAATTGAAGGATAAGATACCGTTGGAAATGTTCCAGCGTTACGAGTCTTTGATGAGTGTGCCGGATATGCTGCTCTGTCGTTGCTATCTCCCTGGTCTTAATCCGTTGGTCATACACAATCAGATGTCCACGGTGCTGTTAGAACGGCTTGCTCGTCGCCAGTATGAGATGACACGATTGCTTTCGTCTTGTCAGCAGGATTGGAACGAACTGGTTTATAGATATTTGGCGATTGGATTTGGTTGCAAAAAGAATGGTGCGGCGTTTGAATTGCTTGCACAGAGCCTGCCGTTCCGTGTCATCAGGGCGCATTTGTCGTCGAAGCTGCAGACGTATGCGTTGCTGTTCGGACAGTCGGGCTTGTTGGAGAGTGTGGACGGGGACGAGTATGCGACGAAGTTGTCCTATGAGTATGATTATCTGCGCTACAAGTACCAATTGGATCCGATTGGTGCACACCAGTGGAATTGGCTGCGCCTCCGGCCGCAGAATTTCCCGACTTTGCGGATTGCACAGTTCGCGCAGTTGCTATATGAGACAGGGCATCAATTGACGGACAATGTTTTGAAGTCTCCGTATCCTGCCCTTCGGCAGTGGATGTCTATTGCGCCGGATTCGTATTGGGAAACGCATTACCAGTTCGGCAAGGCTACGGCAAATCACGCTTCTGGATTGGGGAATTCTACGGTTGATTCCCTGATTATTAACACAGTAGTGCCGTTACGGTTCGCATACGAGCGGTTTTCCGGGGATGAGAATCTTCAAGAGGAGGCAATAGCGTTGTTGGAACGGGTGAGTTACGAGGACAACAAGATTACCCGGCTTTTTGAGGACAGTGCGTTCCCATGTGCAAACGCGTATGACTCCCAAGCGCAGATAGAACTGATGGGACGTTATTGTTCTCAGAAATTGTGCTTGAGTTGTGCCATAGGGGAGGCGGTTGTTCGGGAGATCCAGGCGCGGCCTCCGAATGCATAACGCGAGTTCGATAAGTGTCAAAAAAAATCCCTCTCCGGTTTTGTCAGAGAGGGATTGGATATGGCTTGTGGGAGTTCCGCTTATTTCTGCTGCATGCGGGCGTTGATCTTGTCGTTCAGCTCTTGCGGGATGGGCAGCAGTTGCAGTTGCACTTTCATTTCGCGGAGGATCAGGTTGTTCTCGAGATTGTCGGAATCCACCTTGTAGGCTTTGTCGCACCAGTCGTGTGCATTCTGCATAGCGGTTTTGCGTTCCTCGCTTTGGAAAATACGGGTCGCTTCCTCATATTGACGGGAGTTCATGGCTTTCTGACGACGGTCCATGATGTCGTAGTATTCCATTGCGTAGCGGTAGCCCATGCCCTTGAGCAGTTTGAAGTTGTTGGGCTCTTTGGTCAGGGCGTCGGTCAGGACTTGCTCAGCCTTGGCGTATGCCTTGGCGTTCGTGAGATAGGTGGCGCAGTCGGCCATCATGTTGATGTCGCCCGTGGCAATAGCCTTGTCAACGATGGCCAGCAGATTTTCGTTGTCGCCGATTGTGGAGTAGTATCTCATCATGGTGGGGTACAACTCGACCAATTGCTTTTCATTGCTGGCGAAAGCCTTCTGGGCTTTAGTGATGATCTCGCCGCATTTCACGGTGTCCTTAAGATCCTCGTAGTTCTCGTACAGCTGAATGTATGCCAAGGGAGAGATGTCCGGGACAGCGGCAATGCTCTTCTCCAGCATTTTCGTGCAGTTGGCCTTGTCGTTCATGGTGATGTAAACGACGGCCATGTCGAAATACATGCCAGCTGCGTTGATCTTTTCTGCACTCAGCTCGTAGCATTTGGCGGCATAACCGTAATACTTCAGCGCATCATCCGTTTTGCCGTTGCTTTGTGCCTTCTTTGCCATTTCTTTGAAAGGATCGGCCAGAACTTGTTGTCCCTCTTTCGGGCCGAACATGCCGGTCTTCGGCGTTACGTTCTTGTCGAGTGACATGGCTTTCAGGAAGCCGTTGTAGGCGTCTTCAATGGCGTTGGGATAGCGCGGGGTGAGGCTGGGGTCTTTCGCCATGCGCTCCAGGTCGTAACGGTACTGGTACACATTGACATTCGCTTGCATCAACCATACAGACGCATTGTCCGGATTCTCCGCCATGCAGGCGTCCATAAATTTCTTTGCTTTAGGCACTTGGTTGCTTCTGAGGCATTGCCATACATCATCAAGGCAAGTTTGCGAGAAAGCACTTACGCTCACAAAGAGCGCGACTAAAACAAGCATCCATTTTTTCATTTTTCCAAGTTTTAAGTGACTATTAAATTGACAAATTATTTTTCCAGTTGTTTAATCAGGGCGTCGATTTCGTCGGCTTTGGGTGACTGTTGCCGTACGTAGATGGCACGGAGTGTGTTCAAGAGGTTCACGTCGTTGGGTTGCATGGCTCTTGCCTGCTCGAAATAATCGGCCGCTTTTTGCAGATAATGTTCACAGTTGTCCTTCGCCATTTTGATGTCCTCGGGATTCCCTTGTTTGATGGCGAGTTGGTTCTGCTGGTTGAAATAGTACTCCGAGAAGCTGTAGTTGCAGACTCCTAAGTTATAGAGGATCACGAAGTTGTTGGGGCTGACGGCGTTGGCGCGGGTGAGCAGCCGCTCGGCGTTCTCATAGCGTTTCTCCTTGATGTAGAAATTGGCGACGTTCACCATTTCATCCGCGGTGGTCAACGAACGGTCGTCGATTTGGTCGAGAAGGGTCTTGGCTTTCACGCTGTCGCCGGCCCAGTAGGCATAATCGATCTCCAAAAGTCTGACGCTCATGTCGTTGGGGTTCTTCTGCTTTGCCGTGGCCAGGGCTTTTTCCGCATTCGTGCGATCGTTTTCGGCTTTGTATTGGTCGATGAGTTTTGCGAAGACATAGGCGTTTTGCGAGCCGTCGTCGAGCGCTTTTTGATAGTATTTCATCATTTCATCCGTTTCGCCGAGGCTTTCGAGCGCATAGGCATAGTAATAGTAGAGTTCACCGTTCATGGGATATTGCGGGGTATCCATCTCATAGCTTTTGATACCCTTGGCGAGGGTTCTTTTCGCACCGTTGATGTCTTTGGCGATCAGTTGGTCCACACCGCGCACGAGCAGGTACGGGTAGAGCTGCTTCAACGCGTCGTTGGCGTTCATCATATCCATGGCTTCGACCTTGGGGTTGATGGAAAGGGCTTTCACGAAGGCATCGAAGGCATCCTCTGGTGCGTTAGGGTAGCGGATTTGGTAGTTCTGGTCTTGTTGTTTTGCGCTGTACTCGCGGTTGGCGAGCAGGAACTCGATGTTACCCTTGTAGAGCCATGTCTGTGCTTTCGCGGCGAGCTTCTCGTCGGCGATGCACAAGTCAATCTGTTCCTTGGCTTTGTCGTAGTCCTTGTCGTAGAAGTTGTTGTACGCTTTCGTCAGCGACGGCTTCTGCGCACTAAGGCTCGCCAAGAGCAGGATGTTCGCGATTAACAGAAGATGCTTTTTCATCGGTGGGGTATTCGGTTAGGGATTACTGTTCAGACTCGTTTTCGGGGGTGTCGTTTAAGTTGTCCGTGTTCGTTTGTTCGGGAGTCTCGGTGTTTTCGGGAACGATGGGGTTGCCGTTCTCGTCGAGTTCTTCGTCCTCTTGGCGAGGCACTTCGCAGACGGCGGCGATGGTGTCTTTTCCGCGGAGGTCTATCAGTCTGACACCTTGGGTGTTACGACCGAGGATTCGCAGTTGGTCGACGTGCAGGCGGATGGCGATGCCGGAACGGTTGATGATCATGAGGTCGTCGTCGTCGGTGACGGCCTTGATGGCGATGAGTTTGCCGGTGCGTTCAGTGATCTTGATGGTGCTCACGCCCTTGCCGCCACGGTGAGTGATTCTGTAATCCTCTAACAGTGAGCGTTTTCCGTAACCGTTTTCGGACACGATCAACACGTTGCTGCGGTCGTTGTCGATGGCGAGCATGCCCACCACGCGGTCGTTTTCATCCTCAAGGCTGATGCCTCGCACGCCGGCAGCAGTACGTCCGATGGCGCGGAGTTCCTCATTCTCGTGGAAGCGGATGGCGCGTCCGGAGTGCAGGGCCATCATGATGTCGGTGTTGCCGTCGGTGAAACGGGCTGCCAACAGACGGTCGCCCTCACGCACATTGATGGCGATGATGCCTTTCTTGCGCGGGTGGGAGTAGGCGTCGATGGAGGTCTTCTTGATGACACCCTTCTCGGTGCACAGTATGATATAGTGGTTGTTGATGTAGTCGGGGTCGTCGATGGACTTGAGGTTGATGATGGCCGTGATCTTGTCGCCTTCCTCGATTTGGAGCAGGTTCTGGATGGCGCGGCCTTTGGAGGTCTTCAAGCCTTCCGGGATCTCGAACACTCTCATCCAGAAGCACTTGCCTTTTTCGGTGAAGAAGAGCAGGTAGTTGTGGTTGGTGGCCATGTAGAGGTGCTCGATGAAGTCCTCGTCGCGGGAGCTGCTGCCGCGGGAACCCTTGCCGCCACGGTTCTGCACTTTGTATTCGGCCAGCGGCGTGCGCTTGATGTAGCCGAGGTGGGAGATGGTGATGACCACCTCTTCGTCGGCGATGGTGTCCTCCACACGGAATTCGGAGGAACTGTATTCGATGGGGGAGCGGCGCTCGTCTCCGAATCGCTTCTTGATGTCCTGCAGCTCGTCTTTGATGATGCCCATGCGCAGGTTCACGTCGTTGAGCACGTCGTTGAGGTAGGCGATGAGTTTTTGCAGTTCGTCGTACTCGTCCTGCAGTTTCTGGCGTTCCATGCCGGTGAGCTGGCGGAGGCGCATTTCGACGATGGCCTTGGCCTGGATTTCGGTGAAGCCCCAGTTGGTCATGAGTCCCTGTTGGGCTTCCTGCACGGTTTGCGAGGCGCGGATGAGGGCGATGATTTCGTCGATGATGTCGAGGGCTTTGAGGAAGCCTTCGAGGATGTGGGCGCGTTCCTGGGCCTTCTTGAGGTCGTAGCGGGTGCGGCGGATGACCACTTCGTGACGGTGTTTCACGTATTCCACGATGATGTCCTTGAGGTTCAGGGTCATGGGACGGCCGTTGACGAGGGCCACGTTGTTGACGCTGAACGACGACTGGAGGGCGGTCATCTGGTAGAGCTTGTTGAGCACCACTTCGGGCACCACGTCTTTCTTGAGATCGTAGATGATGCGGGTGCCGTTGCGCTTGTTGGTGAGGTTCTGCACGTCGGTGATGCCGACGATCTTGCCTTCCTTGACGAGGTCAACGGTGTGGCTGATCATGTCGGAGGGGTTGACCATATAGGGCAGGGTGGTGACCACGATTTGGTTTTTGCCGTGTTCGGTCTCGATTTCGGCGTGTCCGCGCATGACGATGCGGCCGCGGCCGGTGAGGAAGGCATCCTGCACGCCCTTGTAGCCGTAGATGATACATCCGGAGGGGAAATCGGGGGCTTTGACGGTGTGCATCAGCTCCTCGATGGTGATGTCGTTGTTGTCGATGTAGGCACAGATGCCGTCGCACACCTCGCTGAGGTTGTGGGGAGCCATGTTGGTGGCCATGCCGACGGCGATGCCGGAAGACCCGTTGACGAGCAGGTTGGGGATTTTGGCGGGCAGCACCGTGGGCTCCTGGAGGGAGTCGTCGAAGTTGAGCACCATGTCAACCGTGTCTTTCTCGATGTCGGCCACCATTTCTTCGGAGGAGCGGCGGAGGCGGGCTTCGGTGTAACGCATGGCGGCGGGGCTGTCGCCATCGACGGAGCCGAAGTTACCTTGTCCATCGACGAAGGGGTAGCGGAGGGTCCAGGGCTGGGCCATGCGCACGAGGGCGTCATAGACGGCGGTGTCGCCGTGCGGGTGGTACTTACCGAGCACCTCACCGACGATACGGGCGCACTTACGGTATGGGCCGCTTTCGGTGATGTTCATGTCCCACATGGCGTAGATGATGCGGCGCTGCACAGGTTTCAGTCCGTCGCGCACATCGGGCAGGGCGCGGGAGACAATGACCGACATCGAATAGTCGATGTAGGCCGTCTTCATCAGGTTCTCAATGTTATACGGTACAATTTTCTCGTCTAAAATCTCGTTCTCTTCCATTTTTTCTGCTTATAATAAATCGCTAACTTTCTTAAAATGAAAAAAATATAATTTCAAAAAATAAGGCCCGAAAATACGATTTTTTTCGATTAGCGGGGAAAAAACGGTCATATTTTTTCAACAGGAAAAACAGGTGAACGCTAAAAAACGGCGTTTACGCGCGTTCTCGCGGGTGTTGGCGCGGAAAGCCACGGTTGCAGTCATCACTTGACGAATCTCTATTCTTCTCTAAGAATGTCGGAAACCCTGAATGGCATTACGCCAAAACGACTCACGTTTTTGTGAAAAAAATGTAATTTTGCCGCCTGTTGATTTATTGTGTAATTTATTGATTTTGAGGTGTTTGGTGTTGCTTTCAACAGCGTTTTTGAAAAAATAACGGTGAAATATGAATGAAATTCATCAATATTATATATACTATAATTTAGTTGGTAAAAAAAATGCAGCGACGAAGAGTCTGGTTGGATGGCTGACGTTGCTTTTCATGCTGCTGACGCTGAACTGTGGTTATGCGCAGGAAATCCAGCGTGACACGCTCCTTTTCAACACGGACGGGTCGGTGACCTTCCAGTACAGAGGGCCCGAGGCGAAGACGGTGAAGGTCTATTGCGATTGCAAGCTGCGGCGGGAGACCATCACCGTGCGGCGGGAGAACTACCATTCCGCGAAGATGACCCGCGACAGCAGCGGCCGCTGGACATACACCACGCCGCCGTTGGCTTCGGAGGTCTATACTTACCAGTTCAGCAGCGACGGTACCCGGTTCCCGGATCCCTTCAACCCCGACTCCATCCGCGTGCGGACCGAGAAGATGAGTGTCTTCACCATTGGCGGCAACCCGTGGGTGGACCTCTGCGTCAAGGACTCCTTGCACGGCCGCCTCGACACTGTCGTGTTCCAAAGTCGCAACGAGGCGAAAGCGCGCCGGTTGCTCGTCTATACGCCTCCGCAATACGCCGACAGCGTGCAGGATTTTCCCGTCCTGTATCTGTTGCACGGCCTCAACGGGGACGAGTATTCCTGGAATGAGCGGGGGCGCGCCGTGCAGATCCTCGACAACCTCATCGACATGCAGGTAGCGAAACCGATGATCCTCGTGATTCCGAACGCCAATCCCCAGCGCCTGATTTCGGAGAAGGGGGATATGGGGTTGGGAATGAACGTCCTGCTTTATCCCCAGTGGGGGAAACGGGAATTTGAAAAGTGCTTCCCCGAGCTGGACACCTTCCTAAGCGAGAAATACCGCTTCGCCACCCGTCCGGGCAGTCGTGCCGTGGCAGGGCTCTCCGCAGGCGGCAAACAGGCGGCCAACCTCGCCAACATGTACAGCGGGACGTTTTCCTCCGTCGGCATGTTCTCGCCCGTGGTGGGCCACCGTCAGATTCCGGACAACTGCTACGCCAAGTACTGGATCGGCGGCGGTTCCGGCGACCTCTTCCACTACCGCATCAACAAGTTCCGCCGGCGTCTCCAGCGCAACCACATCTATTACACCATGTATTACTCCCGTGGCGGGCACACATGGCGTAACTGGCGCTACTATTTCGGCGAATATGTGCGGACGATTTTTTGGAATTAGGGAGTAGGGAATAAGGAATAGCGAGTAGTGAGTAGTGAGTAGTGAATAGTGAATAGTGAATAGTGAATAGTGAATAGAGTAGTGAGCAGGGAATATGGAGTAGGGGATGGGAGTGGTTTTGGGGGGCAATCAACACCTGTTGAAAAAAATATTTTCCTCAATAACTGGCAATTAAAAAAAAGTGTATTTTTGCAGCCGCAAAATTTTAGAGTAAAAAGAACTTAAAATCAAAAAATTAAAAGGAAAAAAGATTTATGCCTACCATTCAACAATTAGTAAGAAAGGGAAGAAAAAGACTTACGGCTCAAAGTAAGTCAAAGGCTTTGGACGCTTGTCCGCAGAGACGCGGCGTCTGTTTGAGAGTGTACACCACCACGCCGAAAAAACCTAACTCCGCCATGCGTAAGGTGGCCAGAGTCAGAATGACCAACGGCAAGGAAGTGAACGCCTACATCCCCGGTGAAGGCCACAACCTGCAGGAACACAGCATCGTGCTAGTCCGCGGCGGTCGTGTGAAAGACCTCCCCGGTGTGCGTTATCACATCGTCCGTGGCGCATTGGACTCCGCCGGCGTTGACGGCCGTCTCCAAGGTCGCTCCAAATACGGTGCCAAACGTCCCAAAAAAGCCGCTGGTAAATAAAATTCCCTTGAGTAATGTAAATTGAACGCCGCGATTGGCGATTCAAGAGTAAATAACCCAAATTATTGAAGATACAATGAGAAATTCACATGCAAAGAAAAGGATCATTCTTCCGGATCCGAAATTCAATGACGAACAGGTAACGAAATTCGTCAACAACATCATGTTGAAAGGCAAAAAGAACCTTGCTTTCGAAATCTTCTACGACGCCATCGACATCGTGAGCGAGAAGACCAAAGAAAACGGTCTCGAAGTGTGGAAGAAGGCCCTCGAAAACGTCACCCCGAGCGTGGAGGTCAAGAGCCGCCGCGTGGGTGGTACGACCCTCCCCGTCCCCGAGGAGATCAAGCCGGGCAGAAAGCAGTCCGTAGGTATGAAAAACCTGATCACCTTCGCCCGCAAACGCCACGAGAAAACGATGGCCGACAAGCTCGCCCAGGAGATCATGGCTGCATATAAGAGTGAAGGCGCCGCTTTCAAGAAGAAAGAGGAAATTCACCGTATGGCAGAGGCCAACAAGGCATTCGCCCACATGCGTATGTAATCCGGCCCGGCCGACCCTTTCCCTATTTCACCTAACCGTACAGTTTTCGAGACGATGGCAGAGGATTTGCACCAGATACGCAATATCGGCATCATGGCCCATATTGACGCCGGCAAGACCACCACGACGGAACGGATCCTGTACTACACCGGGAAAAGCTACAAGATCGGTGAAGTGGACGAGGGTACCGCCACGATGGACTGGATGGTGCAGGAGCAGGAACGCGGAATCACCATCACCAGCGCGGCTACCACAGTGATGTGGAAATATGCTGACCAAGACTATAAAATCAACATCATCGACACCCCGGGTCACGTTGATTTCACCGTCGAGGTCGAACGTTCTTTGAGAATATTGGATGGAGCTGTAGCCATATTCTGCGCCGTCGGAGGCGTGGAGGCACAGTCGGAGACCGTCTGGAGGCAGGCCAACAAGTACGACGTGGCACGCATCTGCTACGTCAACAAGATGGACCGCGCCGGCGCCAACTTCTACGCCGTCGTGAACCAGATTCAGGACAAACTCAAGGCCCACCCCCTGCCCCTCCAACTGCCCATCGGCAGCGAAGACAACTTCACCGGCGTCGTTGACCTTCTCGAAATGAAGGCCTACGAATGGGACGAGGATGACCTCGGTAGCACCTACCACGAAGTGCCCATCCCCGCCGACATGAGCGACGACGTCGAGCAGTACCGCACCCGCCTCCTCGAAGCCCTCTCGGAGCTGAACGAGACCATCATGGAAAAATACTTCGATGACCCCGACAGCATCACTATGGAGGAGATGGAGGAGACGATTCGCAAAGCGACTTTGGAAAGAAAGATCGAGCCCGTTCTCTGCGGTTCCTCTTTCAAGAACAAAGGGGTGCAACGACTGATTGACGCCATCGTGAAGTACCTCCCCTCCCCGCTCGACATGCCCGCCATCGAGGGCGTGAACCCGAAAAGCGAGGAGAAAGAGACCCGCAAGGCCGACGTGAAGGAACCTTTCGCAGCTTTAGCTTTCAAGATCGCCACCGACCCGTACATCGGGAAACTGACCTTCATCAAAGTCTATTCCGGCGAGCTGAAAGCGGGAGACAGCCTCTACAACGTCACCTCCGGCAAAAAGGAACGCGCAGCCAAAATCCTGCAGATGCACTCCAACAAGCAACAGCCATTGGAGAGCGCGACCGCAGGAAACATCGTCGCCCTCGTCGGCATGAAAGACATTCACACCGGCGACAGCTTGACGGACGAACGGCATCCCGTGATTCTGGAGAACATCGTGTTCCCGGAACCCGTGATCCAAATCGCCATCGAGCCGAAGACGAAAGACGACGAGGAGAAGCTGATGCTGGCACTCACCAAGCTCGCCGACGAAGACCCCACCTTCCAAGTGAAGGAGGATTCTGAATCGGGACAAACGCTGATCAGCGGCATGGGCGAGTTGCATTTGGAAATCCTGCTGGACCGTCTGAAACGCGAGTTCAACGTCGATTGCAACCACGGCAAACCGCGCGTGGCTTACAAGGAGGCGATTCTCGTACCAGTGCAGCACCGCGAAGCCTACAAACGCCAAAACGGCGGACGCGGATCTTTCGCGGTACTGGACTTCAGAATCGACCCGCTGCCGTTGGACGCCAAAGGATTGCAGTTCAGCAACGAGATCAAAGGCGACGCCGTACCGAAGAATTACATCCTCGGTGCCGAAAAGGGATTCAAGATGGCCATGTCGAATGGCAAGTACGGTTTCCCTGTCGAAGCTCTCTCAGTGACGGTTACGGACGGCGAATCCCACCCCACAGACTCTGACGCCCTGTCGTTCGAGGTCTGCGCGAAGATCGGCTTCCGCGAGGCGTTGAAAGAGATTGACACCGCGATACTCGAACCGATCATGAAGGTGGAAATCACCACCCCGGACGAGTACATCGGCAATGTCACCGGCGACCTCAACCGCAGACGCTCCGTGTTGGAACAAATTGACGCAAAGGTCGGTTTCCAGATCATCACGGCGCAAGTGCCTCTGGCTGAAATGTTCGGATATGTGACTACGTTACGCTCCATCACCTCAGGACGGGCAACCTTCAGTATGGAATTCATGAAATACGCGGAGGTCACCCCTGAGATCAAAGACTACATTATGAATGTGGGACGATTTATTCTTTAGAGAATGATGAAATGATGATGAGATAATAAGATGATGAGATAATAAGATGAATTTAACGAATACCCACAACTACTAACTACTAACTACTAACTGCTAACTACTAACTAAAACGATAATAAACAATTAAACAAACAAATAAATGGCTCATAGAATTAGAATCAAACTGAAATCATTCGACCACACGTTGGTTGACAAGTCTGCCGAGAAGATCGTCAAGACTGTGAACAGCGTGAAGGACGACAAAGTGGTGCTCGTTGGCCCTATTCCGCTTCCGACCCACAAGAAAATCTTCACCGTGAACCGCTCCACCTTCGTCAACAAGAAGTCAAGAGAGCAATTCCAGCTTTCCACCTACAAGAGAATCCTGGACATTTACGGTACCACCACTCAGACCATCGACGCTTTGATGAAGCTGGAATTGCCCAGCGGCGTTGACGTTGAAATCAAAGTCTGAAGTAGGACAACAGCCTGACTATCAGGCTTACTTTGGGGCGTTAGCTCAGTTGGCTAGAGCGTTTGACTGGCAGTCAAGAGGTCGTGAGTTCGATTCTCATACGCTCCACATAGTGACGTATGACGCGTGACGTTAGACGTAAGGTTTATCAGGCGTGGCCGTTTTGGCTGCGCCTTTTTTGCGATGAGGCGATGAGGCGATGAAATGGCTGGCAACGGCTAATTCCTTTCCCATGGAAGGGGTGGCCGAAGGCCTGGGCAGCGTCATCGGCAGAAGCCGTCAGACCGCTGCTTGTCACAAAATTTAAATGTTCATAACTTTTTATCAAACACCACAGAGAAAATATATCTAACAATCATATAATCAACATTTTATCGCTTTACTTAATATAAAAATCGCATTGTTCGTAACTTTTTTTCAAAGAATATATATAAACATCATGGAATTACATAATTTTGTAGCCTAAAAATTGTGTGTGATTAGCCCTTTTCGGGTAACACTTTAATGGAAAGTAGTTTAAAAATTTAATAGTATGAAAAAAGCTTTATTTCTTTGCATGATGATTGCGCTCTGCCTGACTTCGGCAGTTTTTGCGCAGAGTCCTTGTGACCCACCCACCAACGTCAACGTGGTTCCCGGCACCACCTCCGCCACCGTGAGCTGGACTGGAAGTTCAGAGCAATACAATGTTCTGTATTTAGACAACTTCTATTGCAGTGCAGATGATGTTGATGGCTGGGCATTCTATGACGTAGATGGTGATGGTTACAACTGGTATCAGGCTTACGTGGGCCGTTCTGGTGCCGACGATGATATTGCGTTTGTTTCAGATAGCTACTACTACAGTGCATTAAATCCTGACAACTGGCTCATCACACCCATAATTAACCTTGGCGGCACCATGAGTGTCTGGATGAAGTCTTATTCACCCTATTATTTGGATACGTTCGCCATCTATCTTACCACAGACCTTGACTTTGACGAAGTAGAGGATTTCAATATCCCATTGGTTGTAAAGAGCGTAGCACCTGATGAATGGACAGAGTACACCGCCGATTTGAGCGCCTACGCGGGCCAGCAGGGATACATCGCCATTCGTCACTTCAACAGCTATGATCGGTATGCGCTTTTGATGGATGACTTCCGTGTTGACGGAGAAGGGATAATGCTATCCAATGTCAGCAGTCCCGTTGAACTTCCTGGTCTGATACCGGAAGCGCAAAACCAAGTGCAGGTGCAGGCCATCTGTACCAGTGGTGTGTCTGAATGGTCGGATCCTGTTGAATTCACCACCCACGGTCTCTGCGATGTCCCCTCCAGCCTCAGCGTGACCCCCAGTGCCACTACTGCCTCATTAGAATGGACGGGCTACCAGGACCAGTACACCGTGAGATACCAAACGCTTGAATCGTACAATTCGTATTTGGCCAGTGGTATGGCCACTGTCACGTTAACGATAGGCGATGTGTGGGGTGATGGCAGCGGCTATCAGATGCTGCTGGATGCGGACGCTACCGCCTACGGTGACATCATACCCGAAACCGGTGGCTTGACCACCGGTGGAGATGCCTCTGAAGCGGTTTATGCCGAATTTGAATACAAGATTCCTGCCAATGCGGACGGATTGCTCAACACTTCGAATATTGTGCTTAACAACAGCGTCACTATTTCCATCCCTGCCGGCATCTACGACTTTTGCATTACAAACCCCACCCCTGGCGACCGGATGTGGATTGCCTCTAGTAACGGTACGGTAAATGGCCGTGAGGACGACTATGTGTTTGAGGCTGGAAAAACATACGAGTTTGAGGTAACGCCTCATGGTAGTAATGACGGAGTTGATGTGACAATTACGAGTAATATTCCCGAAGACAGCTGGACCAAGGTGACCAATGTCAGCAATCCTGCTGAAATCAGCGGTCTTAATCCGGAAACCACCTATTTTGTGCAAGTGCAGGGCATCTGTGAGAGCGGCATGACCGAATGGACGGAACTTGTGGAGTTCACCACCACGGCTGCGTCCGATGAGCCCGAGCCCATTGAGCCCGGCGAGTGCGGCATCGCCACCGATTGCGACGGCCACGACTACCCGACGGTGAAGATCGGCGATGTCTGCTGGATGACCAAGAACTTAGCCGTCGAATCGTGCGTGACCTCCGGCAACGTCTATTCCTACGTGAACGACCAGTTCCCGGACGAGACGGCGAACGTGACGGCCTACGGTAAACTCTACGACCTGGCCGCCGCCATGCAGGGCGTCGGGGCCAAGGCCAGCATCAGCCTGCAAAGCATCTGTCCTGCCGGCTGGCAACTGCCCACCACGGATCAGATTGAAGAGCTGAAAGCCAACTACACGGCCGAGGAGCTGCGCAACAACACAGGCTGGATCATCAACAGCGGCACCAACGGCACGGGCTTCTCCTGGGACGGCTCGGGCTTCCGCAACGGCACGAGCGGCTATTACGAGCACCTGCTCTTGGAAGGCTACCTCTGGGCCGTGGACATGACGAGCGGCACTCCGCAACCCGCCCTGTACAAGATGATGTACGACTGCAACGAAATCTTCCGCATCTATGACTTCGACGGCATCAGCGCCAGCATCCGATGCGTGAAAACCCCCGAGACGTTCAAGTGCGGCGTTGACAAGATGAAAGATGGGAGCGACATCGAGTATGAGACGGTGAAGATCGGCACACAGTGCTGGACGAAGACGAACCTCCGCGCCACGAAAGACAGGAATGGTAACGACTTTGTCGATGGCGTTTCGGCTGCAGCAGGCAGCTTCGACGCTTATGTCGATGCGGTGATCTACATCCCTACAGTGGAGAAGTGGAACGAGAATAACTCATCTGTCACCTACAATAACAATACTTTCGGTTACTACTACAATTGGACGGCCGCCAACAACGTTTGTCCCGTCGGTTGGCACCTTCCGAGCGATGCGGAGTGGACAACGATGGAGCAGACGCAGACCAGCATGGATGTGACGGGAGCAGGTTTGCGCGGCGACCATGCGGGTAAGTTGGCCGGTGAGGGCTGGAACCCCTCAACGACAGCTGGAGCGCCCGGCAACGCGTCAGACCCCGATCACAACGCTTCGGGCTTTTCCGCCGTTCCGGCAGGCAGAAGCAGCGGTTCGTCGTTCGGCAGCGCGGGCAACCGCGCCTACTTCTGGTCCTCTACGCAGATCAGCAGCGACGTCGCCTACGGCCGCTACTTGAACTTCGACAATGCCGGTGTGAGCCGGGGCAGCTACTTTAAGGACTTCGGATTTTCCGTCCGCTGTCTCCGCGATTAAAATAGGATTTGCGATTTACGATTTGCGAAGGGCGTGGCCGCAAGGCTGCGCCCTTTTTGCGATGAGACGATGAGGCGATGAAGCGATGAAGCGATGAATGTTTGTTTTCGTTTCTTCCTGCACTAGCGAGAAGAAGGTTCCGTTTGGCCGGTCAGTGTTTGTCTTTTTCGTCAGTGCGTGGGTTTCGGAAGTGCGTGTTGTTTTCGGTTCGGGAGGGAGGCCAAACGGAATGGAGGTGGGGTGGCCGGGGCGGATGGTTTGATCGGTGCATTCGCGAATGAAACGGCAAGTGGTGTTTGGTTCACTCGCGAACGCACCCCGTCAGGGGTGCAGGGCTTGGTAGGAGAAGACGCTTCCAGCGTCGCAAATCGCAGGCCGTTAGGTCTGCGGGCAAACTCACCTTATTTTGCGACGCTTGGAAGCGTCGCCTCCTACGCGCCGGAACGCCCAAACAAAAAAACAACAGTTAATTGTAAAAAAACGCTCTGTAAAAAATATTTTATCATTCCGATTGATCGTGTTGAAAAAAGTGTATTTTTGCAGCCTCATTATTATTATTAACCAAAACTGTTTATCATGGAAATGAAAAATCCAATAGAAGAGGCCCGGAGATATGTGGCCAACGCGGAAGAGGTCATCAAAAAAGCAAACTACGACCCTGAACTAAACCGTTATTCAGACGGCAAATATGTCAAGATGGCTGGAAACACGCTGTGGAACGGCTGCCTGATTGCGCTCGACGCATTGTTCGGCATATCCAAACGCAAAGGACGTCCTGACATAAGAAAATACAAAGAGGAAGCTGCCAAACGCGACAAGAAGCTGTTGGCTGCAATCTCGGATGGCTACAACATCATGCACCTCACCATGGGTTATGACGGCATCCTAAGCAAGAATGTCTGCAACGAAGGCTTCAAGTATGCCAACATCATCATTGACCGCTGCGCCATCCTGAGCCCGGAGCCGGTATGCGCGTGACGGTCTTTAACGATGAGGCGATGAACGCACAACCGTTTTTATTGCTCTACGTTATTTTTGCTGTAATAATTGAGATCAACGCGCTCGGTCCAGCCCTGCATCTGCCAGAACTTGTTGCCGATTTCGTTGTTCTTCAGCACTAAAAGGCCGTTTTTCTTGATGCCCTCCTGTTCGATGGCATGATAAACCATGCCGAGAAGTGCCTTGCCAATACCGCGCTGGCGCAAATCCTTTCGCACGACCGTATGGTAGATGTAGGCACGACGGCCATCCATACCGCACATAATCACACCCACAATTTCGCCGTCCATAACCGCCACGAAATTGGAGGTTGGATTCTTTTTCAGGAACTTGGCGATGCCTTCAGCGGAGTCGTCATAACCGCGCAACGCCATTCCTTCGGTAATCGACCACAACGCATACACCTGCTCGTAGTCTTCAATCGTCATCAGTCTGATTTGATACTCTTGCATAACTGGAATTTTCATTGAAGGCGCAAATGTACATAAATTTCGAATACATGCTGACAAGTGAAATTGAAGAAGAAAAATACATTTTTCACTCTGAAAAAATTGTATTTTTGCACATTCAACCACTACCTCAATGGTCACAAAGAAGAAAGAAAAACCGCAAATCATCTCGTTGGACGCATTCGGGAGCGCCAAAGATTACTGGCTCTGCTGGGTGCAATCGCCGCTGTCGCATTTCCCTTTCGCCGCAGGCGTGCAAAAACAATTCGGGTATCCTTGCAGTTATATCGGGGACATCAGCCTCGAAGATATTCACCCCGACCTGAAGTTTCCGATGTACTTCACCAACTTCAACGTGGATTACGATGTAAATCTGGTCATTCTGGCGAACCACGTCACGGCTCCCACCACATTATCCATGGACCAGCAGAATCCGCTGTTAGGAGGGCTGCTATTTGAAGACGAATACTATCTTTTCAACAATCAAGGGCTTACAAAAATCCCTTTCTCTTATCCGCAAGCGGATTTCCTGTATCTGCTCTCCACAGACAAACAGGCGGACATCACCGACTACATCGAACAGCTTCCGTTGATTCCAGACACCAAGATAATATGCCAGGACACGCCTAAACAAATGGCAGACAGCCAGAAAAAAAGCAAACAAGTATTGGATTTCCTGCAATACTTGTTCTACGAATCAGAGGCTGCGGTGAAAGAATTCCGTCAACGGAAACTATCCCAACAACTGCACCACAAGATGTCAGTGGCCGAAGCCAACTACGGGTATTTAAGATTCCCCGTAGAGGATAACAGAACGATTACCAGCAATTTACTAAGAAGAGAAGACTACTAACAATTCATAATTTCCTTACGGCCTTCTTTATGGAAGAACCAGCACACCGTGCCGACCGTGACCACGGCGGCGAGGACGTAGCCTACCGTGCGGGGAAGGAACGCCCCGAGGAATGTCGGGGAGACGAACACGAAACTGACCGTGACCATCGTCATGAAAAGCGCCGGAAGTAGTGCAATCCAATAGTAGGGTTTTTCCTTGTTGCGGCGTAGATAGACAGTGACCGCCCACAAAGTGAAGGCGGCGAGCAGCTGGTTGGCCCAGGAGAAATACTGCCAGATCACCTGGAAGCCGGACGGTGCGGCGAGGCTGAACACGAGAAGTCCGCCCGTGACAGCAAATAGCGGAATGGCAATCCACAAACGTTTTTTAATGCTCTTCTGCTCCAAATGCATGAAGTCGGCCACGATGAGACGGGCGGAGCGCAACGCGGTGTCGCCGGAAGTGACGGCCGCACTGATGACGCCCAAAATCGTGATGATGGCGATGACCACAGGGAACCATGTGTTGGCAATATGGCCGACCATGGCGGGACCGCTCTTGGCCTGCAACGCCGCATCAGAATGGTAGAAGTAGGCGGCGGCGGCAGCCCAGATCAAGGCAACAATGCCTTCCACAATCATGGCACCGTAGAAGATATGGCGACCTTGACGTTCATTGGTCATGCAGCGCGCCACCAAGGTCGATTGCGTGGCATGGAAACCAGAAACTGCACCGCACGCGATGCTGATGAACATCATCGGGAAGATGGGATTGGTGGCGGCCTGCGGATGACGGTTCTGCAATCCGCTCCAGATTTCGGGGATTTCAGGCCGGTAAATGGCGAAGGCAACCACGATGGCCACAGCCATACCCATCAGTAGAAAGCCAAACACAGGATAGATGCGCCCAATCACCTTATCAATGGGTAACAATGTGGCTACCAGATAGTAAAGCAAGATGATAACCACCCAGATATAGACACTCATATTGGGGGTGAACTGGGTCTGCAACAGTTGCGCAGGTGTGTTCACGAAAACCACGCCGACCAGAATCATCAGCAGCACCATAAAGCCGCGCATGAACTGCTTGACCCCATTACCGAGGTAGGTGCCATGGGTTTCTGGAAGGCTGCAGCCATTGTTCCGAAGGGAAATCATACCGGAAAGATAGTCGTGGACGGCACCGCCGAAGATGCATCCGAAAACAATCCACAGGTAAGATGCTGTGCCGAACTGCGCACCCATAATGGCACCGCAGATCGGGCCAACACCCGCGATGTTCAGAAACTGGATCAAGAAGAGTTTCCACGGCTTCATCGGCACGTAATCCACGCCGTCGGCCATCGTGGTGGCCGGGGTCTGCCGTTTTTCATCCACTCCGAACACCTTCTCCACAAAACGGCCGTAGAACAGGTATCCGAGAACGAGTAATGCTAATGAGATACAGAATGTTACCATATAACTATGACTATAACTATGACTATAACTGTTGGCTTTTAGCCATTGGCTTTTAGCCGACAGTTAAACAAGCGGCAAAAATAGTTTTTTTATGCGGACGTTGTGCCTCTTATAATTTTTTGTAGAAACTTTTTTAGAGTGATTGGTGTGTTTTCACAAAAACCAGTTTTTAGTTATCTGATTAGTTTTGGCAATGATATAAGTGCTGACCTGAAGAATTGCTTAAAAGTGTTTCTTTATCTGGTTTAACTTCTTTGTCAAACAACAGTAGTGTCGCTTTATGCGTCTGATTTATATCATTGAAAGGAGGCTTTTATGTGCCTCTGGGTACTGTTTTTTTTTAGCAGAAACCACCAACGAGTGTGATTGCCAACAATCCAATTAATCTATATCGAGCGGTTCTGGCGCAGTATCAAGTACGATGACATATACCTGAACGCCTACGAAGACGGGCTGGAACTGTGGCACTGAATCGACAACCACATCCATATCTACAATACCAAAAGGCCACATCAAAAACCTGATTATCAAACACCTGAAAGTGTTTACAAAAAAGTGTCGTGAACACTGGAAAAAAATGTATTTTTGCCGAATGGAGATAATATTCCCCTTCAGGGAAGGGGCTGCCCCGGCGGCCTCTTCCCTGAAAAGTCACCTGAAAAGTTGTTAGGAACGAAGAAAAACTGTCTAAAGAAAGGAGGACACTAAAATGATAAAAGTTGGTATACTTGGTGCAGCTGGTTATACAGGCGGTGAATTGATTCGTCTGCTGTTGAATCATCCCTATGTAGATATTGTATTTGCTCATTCTGAGAGTAACTCAAACAATTTTGTGAGTGATATTCACGAAGGAATATATGGAGAGACGGATTTGCATTTCACAGATGAGATGCCCTTTGAGCAAGTTGATGTGGTTTTCTTCTGCTTTGGTCACGGCAAGAGCGAGGCATTCCTTAAAGAGCACTTCATTCCTTCTAGTGTGAAAATTATTGACCTAGCGAGAGATTTCCGTATTCAGGGTAATCATGACTTTGTTTACGGTTTGCCTGAAATTAACAAGGAAGCAATTGCAAAAGCACAACATGTTGCTAACCCTGGTTGCCATGCTACGGCCATCTTGTTAGCTCTGCTGCCAGCGGCACAGATGAACCTGCTAAAAGAAGACATAAGCGTGAATTCCATTGCTGGTTCCACAGGTTTAGGGCAAAAGCACAGTGCTAGTACTCACTTTTCCTGGCGTACCGGCAATCTAAGTGTTTACGAGCCTTTCCATCACAAACACATCGCTGAAATCCGTCAGACTCTGAAACAAATGCAAGGTTACCTTGATGTTTCTCTCGACTTCATACCTTATCTCGGTCCATTTGCTCGTGGGATTTTTTGCACCACAGTGGTGAAGACCCCAGTCCCCATTGAGGACATCATTGAGTATTATAAAGTTTTTTACTCTGATGCAGCATTTACATACTATTGCGATGTGCGGCACGACCTAAAGCAGGTGGTGAACACCAACAAAGCCCTAGTACATTGCGAAAAGTATGGACAAAAATTGCTTATCACTTCCTGCATTGATAACCTCTTGAAGGGGGGAGTTGGTCAAGCTGTACAAAATATGAATCTGATGTTTGGCATAGACGAGAAGGCTGGTTTGTACCTGAAAGCTTCTGCTTTTTAATTTAACCTGTTGGATCAATGCCGCCTACAAAAGAAGACGGTCTCTAAAAATAGTGACATATTCAATTTTTTAAGTAAATATTTATTCAGGTATAATTTATCGTATAATAATAAAGTACATTATGGATAGTGTTATTTTGACTGATAACAAGTCCGATATGATACGGATGGGTAAGGAAATCTTTGCAAGTAGGAACTTTTCAACTACTGTTATTGAGGAAATAAAGTTTACGATAAACACTAATATGCCAGATAGCCCTGAGGAAGAGAAATTAGATATATTCTACCAATGTATTTATGACTATTGGGCTTTTGGTATAAGTGTTCAAGAGGAGTTTTCCTTTGGATTAAAAGATAAAAGTGTTGAAGAGAGATTAGAGTATATTCCATATCGTTGGCGCCTACGTTATATTTGGCAGATAAACAATAAAAAACATGCACATCTTTTGCATAACAAGTATGAGACATATCAATTGTTGAAACCATATTATTTAAGAGATGTAATAGAGCTTACCAGTTTTGAAGATTATACTCGCTTTATTAAGTTCATTGATGCCCATCCTGAGTTTGTTGTAAAAACCAATGGTCTGAGTGGTAGCGTTGGTGTCTATAAGGTTGATTCTTCTGCATATGTGGATAAAAAGAATTTGTTTAACAAAATATTACTGGGGGGGCGGGAGTCAACGGACAAATATAAGTGTCCTGAAGTTAAGTCCGTAGTTATTGAAGCAATGATAGAACAATCACCGAAACTCTCGGCTATTCATCCCTTCTCTGTCAATGGAATTCGTGTCACTACAATGCGGGTTGAAGACAGGATAGAAATAATATATCCATGGTTTATGGTAGGAGCAAATCATTCTTTTGTTACTAGTGCAGTTACGGGTACTTACTATGCTGGAATAGATGTCGAAACAGGGATAGTTAATACAAATGGCTTTAAAGATAATGGAAATAGTGATACTGTTCACTCTGATACTGGCATTGCTTTTAAAGGTTATGAGATCCCCTGCTGGAGAGACTGTATAGACTTAGCAAAAGAACTTGCTTTAAAATTCACCTCAATCAATTACATTGGCTGGGATTTAGTATTAACACCTAAAGGATGGTGTGTTATGGAAGGGAATTTCTCAGGCACTTTTAAGTGGCAGATGTTTTTACAAAAAGGGTATGCATCAGAGCTGAAAAGACTAACGAACTGGGAAAGGGATGCAGATTTCTGGTGGCAATAATAATAAAAGTATTGTTTTTTAGCAGAAACCTCCAACGAGTGTGATTGCCAACAATCCAATTAAATCCAACCCAATATGAAAAAAACTATTCTTATATTTCTTTTATCATCCCTTGTCCTATTGTACGCTTGTAAAGAGCCAGACTATAGAGAGCAATGGACTGGATGTTATAGTTGTAATGTTCATAGTAGTTATGGCATCAGCAATACGGGAGAGGAAACTGAATGCAACTATACAGATACGATGAGGGTAAGTCTGGCGGCTGATTCCAGTTTAATGGTTTCGTCTATAAAACACAATAGGGTTTGGACTTTCCTAGTAAATGAATCCGGAAACATTATCTCAGGAAGCATGAATTCCAAAGCCAATGCACTAAATAGGGGCATTTTTTTAAAGATGGGTTTTTCTTTTCATACAATGAATACGGGATCAATGTTTCCCGGCAATATGAGGTTAAAGGACAGCGTCTTAGAAAAGTTTTAGAATAGCCATCCTTTATAGTCAATCCCGTTTCCTTATAGGACAATGCTGTTTTATACAGGCAGTTTCAGAGAATATTGGCCAACACCAATATTCTTTTTTTGAATATTGGCGACACTCGTTCCGTTTTACAAAAACCGAAAAAGATTTTTTTGTAGTTTTGCGGTTTGTATATGTAAGAAGTGGCGGCAAAGAACTGAAAAAACATATCTACCGCTATCTTGTTCATTTACTTGTTTTTATGTCGAAATAATTATAACCTTATGATTCATACACCATACTCATTTCGGGTTGAAAAGAATGTTTCAACAATACTTCGCGTTTTTTTGTTGACGATTGTCATTGCAACACTATCGGTCGTTTCTGCTTTCGCGCAGACCACCACCTCCACCATCACCGGTAATATCAGTGACGGCAAAGCTCCGATACCGGATGCCGTGGTGACCATTATACACGAGCCGAGCGGCATCCCGTATTATGCCATTTCCAACAAAAAGGGTAACTACGTGATTAACAACATACTGGCTGGAGGTCCTTACTCAGTGAGAGTGGAACGGCTCAACTACAAGACGATGATTGTGACGGATGTGGAAGCCCCGTTGGCCGAAGCGGTGGTCGTGGATGTTGTGCTTACGGCCTCTTCCGTGCGTCTGGAGGAGGTAACTGTGTTTGGAGACGGTCTCAACTTTCCGATGAACATCCGCCGTTCCGGAGCGAGTATGCATTTCGGCGCCAAAGAGATTGGAATCGTTCCCTCTGTCAACCGCAGCCTCTATGATGTGCTTAAGCTCACGCCGCAAAGCATCGGCACCGACGATGGCGTCTCCATCGGCGGCGGCAATTACCGCAGCTCGGTGGTCTCTGTGGATGGTGCCAGTTTCAACAACGCCTTCGGCATCGGCTCGAGCCTGCCGGCCGGCGGCACCCCCATCTCCATCGACGCTATTGACCGCCTTGATGTCAACATCACCCCCTTCAACGTCCGCCACAGCGGATTCTTAGGCAGCTCCATCAACATGGTCACCAAGCACGGCACCAACGTCTGGCACGGCTCCGTCTATGACTACATGGAAGGCAGTGCGCTGCAAGGCCATAAAGTGGGCGACTCCCGCCTCACCAGTTCGTTGACATCGAAAAACATGATGGGATTCACGGTGGGGGGACCCATTGTCAAAAACAAGCTCTTCTTTTTCCTCAATGGAGAATATACATTGGACTACGAATCAGGCTCCCCTATCCAAGCCCGTCCTAACTCAAACTACAGTTATGGCGGCAGCTCTGGCTACAGCCGTCCTACAGTGACGCAGATGGAGGATATCCGGCAATTCCTGAGCGACAGGTTCGGTTACAACCCCGGCAATTATCAGGACTACTCCATCAAAACCCCTGACTACAAGCTTTTCGCACGCATAGACTGGCGCATCAACGAAAACAACATGTTCCATATCAGGGTGAGCCACACGCATGTTGCCGTGTCCAATCCTCCTTCCACCTCTATGAGTCCGTTGGGAGGCAAAGACACCCGGGTTCCCTATGGAGACACCATTTTCATAGTGAATAGTGATGATGCCGGTCGTCGGTCTCAATACGCGCTGCCGTTTGAGTCGGCGCGGTATAACCAGATCTTGAATTTCACCACGATGGCTGCCGAGCTGAACACCCGCCTGATGAATGAACAGGGCGGCAACATGCTGCGTCTTACCTGGTCGCGGCAAAACGAGCCACGTTCCTTCGTGGGCGACATCTTTCCGACCGTGGATATTATGGCGCCTTATATTGACATGAACGGAAACCAGCAGTTGGGTATGTTCACCACATTCGGTCCGGATCCGTTCACCTACGGCAACATACGTCGGGTGAACTCCTTTACCGCCACCGATGAGTTCAGCTATAAAACGGGCATCCACGACATTCTTGCAGGAGCGCAGATCGAGTGGAACCACATCGTGAACGGATTCATGCAGGGTGGTGCCGGATGGTATGTCTATGATTCCTGGCAATCGTTTGTTGACGATGTCAACGGTGTGGAAGGGGCAGGCCCGGCGCTGTTCATGATTACCCACGCTAATAGTGACAACCCCACAGAACAGGTATTCCCCACTTTCAATCATAGCCAGCTTTCTCTGTATGGGCAGGACGAGATGGTCTTCAGCAAGTTCTTCAAGCTGACGGTGGGGCTGCGTCTGGAGATGCCGTTCATCCGTTTCCGCTATGACAACCGCAACGTGGATTTCGACCAGATAGTTTCCGCGCATCCGAACAGTTCCTTTGCAGGCCTCAGCACTGCTGACTACCCACAATTCAACATGCACTTTGCGCCCCGTATCGGCTTCAACTGGGACATCACCCATGACCGTAAAGTCGTTCTTCGCGGCGGTTCAGGTCTTTTCACCGGACGAATCCCCAATGTGTGGTTAGTGAGTGCTATCGGCAATTCCAACTGCCTGCAGTACCAATATATCGCCAACCCCTCAACGGGCTCCGATGTGGTCGGGTTCGATCCTGACCGGGAAGATATCATCAACAACATCTACGCCAGCCACAACTACAGCCGTCAGGGGCTGCCTGCCCCCACATACGCCACCTTTTTGGCCAAAGATTTGAAGATGCCGACAAGCTGGAAGTCATCTCTCGCACTTGATGTTCTCATCCCTGGCGATATCAAGGCTACCGTGGAAGGAATTTATTCCTTTAACTTTAACGAAGTTTACGCTTCCTTGTTAGGTTATAGTGAAGATGGTTCCATACAGTTACCCGGCGAACCGGAGGCGCGTACGCACTATGTCAGCGAGAACATCACCAACAGACAAGGATCCATCATGCACGGCTATTACCTCCATAACGAAAAAGGTCAGCACGGACAGTATTTTTCTGTCTCCGCCCAGCTGACCAAGAATTTCCGCTTCGGACTAAACCTTTTTGCGGCCTACACGTTCAGCCACGCCACAAACCTCTCTGACGGTAACTCCGACCAAGTGTCAACGTTTGCAAACACTGCGAACGTTAACGATTGTAACAGCCCTGAGTTGGGTTATTCCGCATACGTGGCGCCGCACCGTGTGATTGCCGGCCTCGGCTATACCATCAAAGAGGGCAAGCGCACTGCCACCAAACTTGGAATCTTCTATGAAGGCCTCAATATGGGGGTTTACAACGGGTACTATGTGACACGCCACTCCTACCTCATCGGCAACGTCAGCGGACTCACCAGCCCGCAGCTGATATACATCCCCACTGCCGAGGAGTTAGCCGCCATGCCGTTCTCTTCAGAGGAGAGCCGTGCCGCATTCGAGGAATTCATCAGCAACGACCACTACTTGAGCAAACATAGAGGCGAATATTCCAAGCGCAACGGCGGAAAAGCTCCGTGGCTCAACCGCATCAACCTCAAGGTCGCGCAGGAGTTCTACTTTAACCTCTCAGGGCACAAACAATCCCTTGAGGTCGGTGTGGACATCAACAATCTCGGCAACCTGCTCTGCAGCAAATGGGGCGCCTACCGTGTGCTCGACAGCGAGACAATCCTGCGCTACGACAAGGAAAACGGGAAATACAGCTTCACTCAACCCACGTGGTCAGTCTATAACAACTTGTCCTCCACGTGGCATCTTCTTCTGCATTTGAAGTATGCGTTTTAACGATAAAAAAAAACTCCGCAATTGCGGAGTTTTTTTTTATCTCGGTACCAATGCAACCCGAAACCCGCAGTCCTCATAACGGGAATGGATGCTTCCGCGGTCGCGGGTGGCGCACCGACTGTACGAAGCCGCATAGTTCCAGCTGCCGCCCCGCTGCACGCGATAGGAGGTCTCCTGATTGTTCATAGGGTTGTGCCAGTCCGTATTCTCCGCGTAGAAGTCCTCATCGTACCAGTCTTCACACCATTCCCAAACATTCCCGCTCATATCAAAAATGCCTAACTCGTTGGCTGTTTTGATCCGCACGTCGTGGGTGCGCTGGCTACTGTTGTCATAGAACCATGCAATCTGCTTGAGATCGTTGCTGCCGGCATAACGCACGCCCGCACTTTTCAAACCGCCACGAGCGGCGTATTCCCATTGTGCCTCGGAGGGCAATGCGAAATGATAACCTTCAGGCAGTTCAGAGGCAAGATACTTGTTCAGTCGGACAATGAACCGGTGGCACTCCATCCAGCTCACACGTTCAACAGGGAGTGTGTTGCCTTTCCAATAGCTCGGATTGTTGTCACGTCCCATCACCGCCATCCACTGCGCCTGCGTCACCTCCGTCTCTCCGATATAAAAGTCTGTCAGCGTGACATTATGGGAGGGAACCTCCTTTGCCTTACAACTGTCATCCCGTTCTGCGACACATCCCAGCTCCAAATCTCCACCCTTCACAAACACCATTTTGATGGGAATATGGTTAACGGTGAACACACGGTTGACAGGGCCTTGCGTCTGCGCCGAAAGGGCAGCCGTGCAAGAAACCATTGCAGCAACAAGCCACAGCGCAAGCATATTTAATTTTATCATTGATAAACGTTTCATCTCTATCACCTAATCTTACAATATCGAACTGCAAAAATACAAAAAAATGCTATTCGCCAAAAATCGCTCGCTGATCCTTTTTCCCCTCCACTTTCTCCCCTCTCGCCGTCATCGCCTTCAACTCGGCAATCAGGAAATCGCGAAAGGTCACCGTGGTATATTCAATCTTCTCATACTGGACATCCTCCAGAAGATGGTCTCCACCATCCGCGATGAAATTCAATGTAACGAACTTATAAAGACAGTTGTCGTCAATAGGCTTCCCTTGTACTAGAATCCCAACTGGCTTGTTGTTTTTATAAGTAATGGATGCCCCAGAATACGGCGCGTTGAACTGATCGGTAAACCGCCCTAACGCCTTCTTCAACTCACTGCCTTTCAACACAATGAAAGTCAAGTAATTGTCAAATGGCGAGATACGGTACAAATCGCCGACCGTCACATCACCCGCCGGCATGGAAGCACGGACACCTCCAAAATTCAGCATAGAGAGGTCCAAATTATCGAAAGCAGTGTCCTTAATGTACTTGTTGGATTCGTTCAACAAAATGTCGGTCAAAAAATTAGAAAGTGGACTTTCGGGGGCGAAGGATTCCAGTTCGGCATCGGTGTGCGCTATCACCACCTGCATCAATTTTTCCATTTTGTGTCGCTTTTTTGCCACATACTTGGCTAACTTGGAATCCACTTTCGCGTCATACGTGGAGTCAATCAACACCATCCGGTACTGATACTTGTATTTCGGTGCAGAAACATTTTGAGCATAACCAAAGGCGGTTATGCTCAAAATGATGCATAAGAACCAAGATTTAAGGTTCATTGGTCTATTTTTTAGTGACGTTTTGACCGCCTTGTCCCATCTTGCTGATACCGTCGCGCATGGAGGTGTCGGCTTTGATGTTCTCCAACTTGTAGTAGTCCATCACGCCAAGATTGCCGCTACGGAAAGCATCGGCAAGAGCCCTCGGAACCTCCGCTTCGGCGAGAATCACCTGAGCACGAGCCTCTTGCGCCTTCGCCTTCATCTCCTGCTCTTGCGCCACAGCCATAGCGCGACGCTCCTCGGCTTTGGCTTGCGCGATGTTCTTGTCAGCATTGGCCTGGTCCATCTGCAACATAGCACCGATGTTCTTACCCACATCCACATCCGCGATGTCAATGGAAAGAATTTCGAACGCTGTACCGGAGTCCAAACCCTTGGTTAACACGAGTTTGGAGATGGAATCCGGGTTCTCAAGCACCGACTTGTGCGTATCCGCGGAACCGATGGCGGAGACGATACCCTCACCCACACGGGCGATGATGGTCTCTTCGCCGGCACCGCCCACCAACTGGCGGATATTCGTGCGCACGGTGACACGAGCCTTGGCAATCAACTGGATACCATCCTTGGCGACAGCCGCCACCGGAGGCGTGTTGATGACCTTCGGGTTCACGGACGTCTGGATGGCCTCCAGCACGTTACGACCGGCCAGATCAATAGCCGTGGCCGCTTTGAAATCGAGGGTGATGTTGGCCTTGTCGGCGGAGATCAGCGCGTTGACGACCGGCTTCACGTGACCGCCCGCAAGGTAGTGGGCTTCCAGTTGGTCACGACTGATGTCAATGCCCGCTTTCGAAGCCGTAATCATCGAATTGACAATCATATCCGGCGGAACACGACGCCAGCGCATCAGAATCAGTTGCACTAACGAGACGTGGACACCGTTCAGTATGGCGATGAACCACAAGCGCAAGGGCACCATCCAGAAAAAGAGGATGACCAGCGCCAATACAATCACTATTGTGATAACAGTTTGAGTCATAATGTATTAATTTTGATGAGAAATTTCTACGATTATTTTGCTTCCCTCGATTTTATGGATTACAATGGGCGAATTTTCATCGATGAAACCTTGCATGGAAACCACTTCCGCTTCGGTATCACCGAAAAGTCCAGTTCCTGTAGGAGCGAGGCGCGAAATAGCCACACCGACCATTCCTTCTGCCAATTTATTCGAGTCCACCTCGTTCATCTTGCTGTCAATCTGCGTATTAAGCTGAAGCTTACGCCACGTCTTCGTACGCATCATCAACCAGAAGAAGCCGATAGTAAGGATGGCTGTGAGCACAAGCGTGAGGAATCCAACCGTAGTGCCGAACTGCACAAACGCGGTGACCACTCCGGCAATCATGCACAACACCCCGATAATGGCCACCACCCCGCCGGGGATGACGAGGAAGTCCAGGATCATCAGGACGATGCCGAGGAGGATGAGGAGGATGAGACTGATGTAACCCATGGTAATGGTTATTGGTTATTGGTTATTGGTTATAGGTTATTGAAGCAGTTAGTAGTTAAAGTTAGACGAATTTGACGATATAGTAGTTCTTTTTGCCTTTTTGAACGAGGACATATTTGCCGTTGAGGAGGTCGTCTTTGGTGACGGTTTTGTCTTCCTTCACCTTGGTCTTGTTGATGGCGACACCGTTGTCTTTGAGCATCCGGCGGGCTTCGCCGTTGGAGTTGAAGACCTGAGTGTGCTTAGCGAGGAAATCGACCACGCCGCAGGTTTCGTCGAGAACGGTCATCGGCACCTCAAATTGCGGAACACCCTCAAACACAGAGAGGAACATCTCTTCGGAAAGAGCGGCGAGGTTCTCGGCGGTACCTTTACCAAAGAGGATTTCAGAGGCGTTGACAGCAGCGTCGTAGTCCTCCTGCGAGTGTACACGCACGGTCAAATCCTTTGCTAACGCTTTTTGCAAGATGCGCAAGTGCGGCTCGGCATCGTGCTGACGCTCCATCTCCTCAATCTCCTCCTTCGTGAAATGGGTGAAGATGCGGATGTAACGCTTGCTGTCGTCGTCGGAACAGTTGAGCCAGAACTGGTAGAAGGCATACGGGGAGGTGCGGGCAGGATCGAGCCATACGTTGCCCTTCTCGGTCTTTCCGAACTTGCCGCCGTCGGCCTTGGTAATGAGCGGACAGGTGAGCGCGTAAGCCTCGCCGTTGAGCATACGGCGGATGAGTTCCGTGCCGGTGGTGATGTTGCCCCACTGGTCGGAGCCGCCCATCTGCACTTTGCAGTTCTGCGTCTGGTAGAGATGCAGGAAATCGTAACCCTGCACCAACTGGTAGGAAAATTCGGTGAACGACATACCATCGCCCTCGCCGTTGAAGCGTTTCTTCACGGAATCCTTCGCCATCATGTAATTGACGGTCAAATGTTTGCCGATGTCGCGAATAAACTCCAAGAAAGAGAACTTGCTCATCCAGTCGTAATTGTTGACCAGCAGAGCGGCATTGGGCTCCTTGCTGTCGAAGTCGAGGAATTTGCTCAGCTGCTTCTTGATACACTCTTGGTTGTGACGTAACGTAGCCTCATCCAAAAGGTTACGTTCTTGGCTCTTTCCGGAGGGGTCACCAATCATGCCGGTAGCGCCGCCGAGCAGAGCAATGGGCCGGTGACCGCAACGCTGCAGGTGCGACAACATCATGATGCCCACCAAATGGCCAATATGCAGTGAATCCGCTGTCGGGTCAATGCCCAAATAGACGGAACATACTTCTTTGTTAAACAACTCTTCGGTTCCGGGCATGATGTCATGCAACATGCCACGCCATCTCAATTCTTCTACGAAATTCATCTTTGTAATGGTTATGGGTTATGGGTTATTGAAGCTTTTTTGAACGTTTCATCAGGGGATCACCATCGTCACTTTCCACTCGTCATTCTCTTTGATGAGTTCCCACTCGGCCTGCGTGTCTTCACCATCCACCTTGAAAGTGCTGGCGCATAGAGCTGTGGAATCTGTCTGGTTGACGATTTTAGTCTCTGTGAATTCGATTTTACGTTTACGCATTGTCTCAAGCTGCTCAGGTCTGTCCTTCATGCCGGCTTGGAGCTGTTTGATCACCACCTGAGACTTTTTAGTCGTGACCTGGTACATGTGTGTAAAGTCAGCCGTATAAAAAGCTTTCAGGAACGACTCGGTGACTGCCTCTGGGGTGTTTTTCTTCTTGCTGTTCTGACAAGCACCCATCATCAAACAAGCGCATGCCAAAAATAGGATCCAAAATCTTTTCTTCATATTTCTTTCTCAAATAAAACTTGCAAAAATACAATTTTTTTGTGATTAGTGAACAGTGAATAGTAATCAGTGAACTGATATTATACGTACTATTCACCTTATCATCTCATCATCTTATCACTCTTCAGCGCTTCAAATCACCGTAATCTTCTTATAGCGAATCCGTTTCGGGGCCTCGTTGCCGAGACGCATCTTCTTGTTCTCTTCGTACTCCGTATAGCTTCCTTCGAAGAAATAGACTTGCGAGTCGCCTTCGAAGGCGAGGATGTGGGTGCAGATGCGGTCGAGGAACCAACGGTCGTGGGAGATGACCACCGCGCAGCCCGCGAAGTTCTCCAATCCCTCCTCCAAGGCTCGCAACGTGTTGACATCGATGTCGTTGGTGGGCTCGTCCAAAAGCAGCACGTTGGCTTCCGACTTGAGCGTGAGCGCGAGGTGCAGACGGTTGCGCTCACCGCCGGAGAGCACCCCGGCCTTCTTGTTCTGATCGGTGCCACCGAAGTTGAACCGCGACAGGTAAGCCCGCGAGTTGATGAGCCGTCCGCCCATCATGATCTGCTCGTTGCCCTCGGAAACAACTTCCCAGACGCTCTTTTCGGGATCAATGACCGTGTGTTGTTGATCGATATACCCCACCTTCACGGTCTCGCCAACTTTGAAGTCGCCGCTGTCCGGCTTTTCGAGTCCCATGATGAGGCGGAAAAGTGTGGTTTTTCCGGCACCGTTCGGTCCGATGACCCCCACGATGCCGTTGGGCGGCAGGTTGAAGTTAAGGTCGTCGAAGAGCAGCTTGTCGCCGAAGGCCTTGCGCACATGGCACGCCTCAATGACGTTGTTGCCCAAACGCGGTCCGTTGGGGATGAAAATCTGGAGTTTTTCCTCCTTCTCCTTCACATCCTCGTTGAGCAGCTTGTCGTATGCGCTCAGACGGGCTTTCGACTTGGCGTGACGGGCTTTCGGAGCCATGCGCACCCACTCCAGCTCGCGTTCTAACGTCTTCATGCGCTTGCTCTCCTGTTTCTGCTCCATTGCGAGACGGTTGGCCTTCTGTTCCAGCCACGATGAGTAGTTACCCTGCCACGGGATACCTTCGCCGCGGTCGAGTTCGAGAATCCAGCCGGCCACGTGATCGAGGAAATAGCGGTCATGGGTGACAGCGATGACCGTGCCCTTATATTGCTGCAGATGAGCCTCCAACCACTCCACCGACTCAGCATCGAGATGGTTGGTGGGCTCGTCGAGGAGGAGGATGTCGGGTTCGGTGAGGAGCAGACGGCAGAGGGCCACGCGGCGGCGTTCACCTCCGGAGAGGTTCTTGGCAGGCGTGTCTCCATCGGGACAGCGTAGCGCATCCATAGCACGCTCCAACTTAGAATCCAGTTCCCAGGCATCGTATTGCTCAATGAGGTCGGTGAGTTCGCCCTGCCGTTCGATGAGCTTGTTCATCTCGTCGTCGCTCATCGGCTCCGAAAACTTCATGTTCACCTCTTCATATTCCTTTAATATATCCACAATGGGCTGAACACCCTGCATCACCACTTCCTTAACCGTCAGATTGTCATCTATTTGCGGTTCCTGCGGAAGATAGCCTATGGAATAGCCCGGGGAGAAGACCACCTCGCCCTGATAGGACTTGTCTATTCCGGCGATGATCTTCAGCAACGAGGACTTTCCCGCACCATTAAGGCCGAGCACGCCAATCTTCGCTCCATAGAAGAAGGAAAGGTAAATATTTTTAAGCACTTGTTTTTGCGGCGGGAACGTCTTGCTGACATTCACCATCGAGAAAATGATTTTCTTGTCGTCTGCCATTTGGATTTAAGATTTACGGTTTACGATTTACGTTTAGATTTTTGAAGGTAAAAGTATGGGGGAGGTTGGGAGTTGAGTGTTTTTAGAGGTGCAAAAATACATTTTTTTGGAACAGTGCAATCCAAATACGTAACAAACTGATAATCAAAGTTGTTCGCTTTATTGATCGTTCAACACCATCTGCTCACAGAGATGATCACCTACGATACCCATTCGCGGCCCATCCTCTACCAAGTCCGTCCACGACCAACTGTACATTGTTCATTGTACATTGTTCATTGAAAAAGGGCGCAGTCACCGACCACGCCCATTGCATATCTCACATCGCAAATCTTAGCTAATCGCGGATGCAGCGGACAGAATATCCCATGTACTTGCCGACAGGGGACCAAGTCCAGTCGGGGTAATCGTAGAACAAGTAGAGTTGGGAGGAGTTGTTGTTATCGGACCGTGTAGAGGTCCAGAAGCAGGCGTAGCGGCCCGCATTGTAAAACGTCGTACCATTATAGTTGCCTGCAGGAACTGCGGTAAAGCCCGTGGCGTTGTTCGTGCTTTGGTCGTTGCCCACCGCATAATTTTTCGTGGAATTATTCCACCCCGTTGGGGAAGCTAACGCCTTGGCAATGTAGCGGCTGTTGTCACCGCAGGTGTATTCGCTCTGGCTGCCAACATAGTTGATCATCGCCCTCCACTCCGCATCACTCGGCACATGCCAGCCACTGGGACAGATTCCTTGCACACCGCTTGGATTGGCATTGCTGGATGCCGCACCGTGCATCACCGCCGGCCAGTTGTACAAGTATCCCCTCTCCGTCAACGGAATGCCGGAGCCGCTGTAGTCGTAATAGAACGGTTCGGTATCACTCGAGCCAGACTCACCGGCAGGAATTGCTGCGCCGTCCGCGTAGTGCGTCGTCCTAAGGTTCTCCTTCATCCACAGCTGGCCGCCTATCCATACCGCGTCATAACTATTACCATCCACATCCGTAACCGCATTTTGTACAACGGTGCCTGTCGGCTCACCACCGCCACCGCCTGGGGTGTCGCTGAACGTGGCGACATATTCGGCGTTGCCAGTCACCACAATCTGACGAGAATTTTCTGTATTACCGTCATTCCAGCCATTGAAATAGCAGCCATCGGCAGGAATAGCGGAGATGGTCACGGTCTCGCCGTCCTTGTAGGTACCAGAACCCGTTACGGAGCCCCAAGCATCGTTGTTGGATTTCACCGTAATGGTGTAGCTTTTCTTACAGCCCGTCATGGAAACAACCACAATAAGGGCCAATACTGTCATTGAAATCAGTTTTTTCATTGTTTTTGATATTATTAATATTGACAAACTCGCGTTTACCGTTTTTCAAACGGCAAAAATAAAAAAATACAACAAATCTACAACAGATAACGCGGTTAACCCATCATCCTTCATCATTCATTCATCATTTTTCATCTTTCTTCATCTGCCTTCATCACTGTTCACCGCTCACTAATCACCCGTCACACAACTCAAAAATCAACAAAATATCAACTGATGTAAATGATACTATAAAAAGTGTATATTTGCAACCTTAAAAAAATTAGGTTTAGAAAGTTATAAATATTTATAAATCAAAAAATTAATAGAAAGAAAGATGAAAAACAAAGGACTGATTTTATTCTTTACCATCCTAATTGCGCTGGTATGTCTGTATTGTTTGTCCTTCTCCTTCGCTTCTTGGAGAGTGGAAAACAAGGCGGCGAAATTCGCCAATGACCCTACAGCCATCGCGGAAGTGAAGAAAGCGGCTAACGGTGACGTTATGCTCGAAAAACATTTGGTTGATTCCCTGGTGGATGCCCGCACGCGCCAGTATCTGACCGGCATGAACGATTCAACCGTCTATCTCGGGAACACTTACAAACAGTGTAAGTACAAAGAGTTGAACCTGGGTCTGGACCTGAAGGGCGGTATGAACGTTACGTTGGAGATTTCCATGCCCGACGCTGTGAAGAGCTTAGCCACCAACACCGGCGACCAACTGTTCAAAAACGCATTCGAGAAAGCACAGACAGAATATGCCAACACGGTGAACGGTGACTTTATCGATATTTTCGTGAAGAACTTCAACGCGGAGAAAAAGGCGCTTAACCTCAACAACGCCAACCTCCGCACCTATTTCGGCGAACGTTCAGGTTTGAAGAACGCCTCCGACGACGACATTATCAGCTTCATCCGCAAGGAGAGCAACGAGATCGTCGATCGTACGTTCAAGATCCTGCGCACCCGTATCGACCGTTTCGGTGTGGCACAGCCCAACCTGCAGATGCTGCAAGGTGGCCGTATCCTCGTGGAGTTGCCTGGCGTGAAGGAACCCGAACGTGTCACCGACCTGTTGAAGAGCACCGCCAAGCTGGAGTTCTGGGAGGTCTATAACGACGTGGTGGGCGGCAAGTCCATCCAACAGCGCTTCGCCGAAGCCGACGCCAAATTAGCCCAAGAGCTGCAGGCCAGAAAGAATGCCGCCCCGAAATCCGAGGCCGACACTGCTTTAGACGCTGCCCTCGCCGCTGACACCACACTCGCGGCTTTGGACACTGCCGTTCCTGCAGACGAAGATGAGGACGAAGAAGACGAAGAGATTGGCGAAGGCGCCATCCTCAGCCATGCAGCCTCTGCCGGCGGCATCGCTATCGCCTACTTCAAGGAAGCCGACATGCCGCATATCGACCAGCTCCTTCCCGAGTTGAGCCGCATCCTCGGCGACCCCAACGTGGTATTCTACTGGGGTTCCGCTGAACGCGAAATGGGCAACCTCTATCCTCTCTACCCTCTCAAACGCAAAAACGAGCGTTTCGGACCTCTGTTGAGCTCTGAAACCATCGGAGGCAACCGCGTGGTGCGCACCGCCCGTCAGGACGTTGACCAAAACAACCGCGTGGTCGTCACCATGTCTATGGAAGACCAAGCCGCTGACGAATGGCGCAAGATCACCCGCGAGGCCGCCAACAACAGCACCAAGATGACAAACATCGCCATCGTGCTCGACCAGTTCGTCTATTCCGCACCTACCGTGCGTAGTGAAATCCCGAACGGCAACTCCGAAATCTCCGGTAACTTCACTATCGAAGAGGCTAAGGACCTCGCCACCGTGCTGAACTCCGGTAACTTGGAAGCTGGTGTCAACATCGTCCAATCCGAAATCGTCGGTCCTACACTGGGTAAGGAATCCATCCGTTCCGGTTTGCTCTCCTTCCTCGGTGCCTTCCTGTTAGTCATCATCTACATGTTCTTCTACTACAGCCGCGCCGGTCTGGTTGCTGACCTCGCCCTGTTGATGAACGTCTTCTTCATCATCGGCATTCTCGCCTCCATGGGTGCTGTCCTGACGCTGCCTGGTATCGCCGGTATCGTCCTCACCTTGGGTATGGCTGTCGATGCGAACGTGATTATATATGAACGCGTGCGCGAGGAAGTGCGCGCCGGCAAGGGTATGCGCGTGGCCATCGACGAAGGTTTCAAACACTCCTACTCCGCTATCATCGACGGTAACGTCACCACCTTGATCACCGCTATCGTGCTGTACATCTTCGGTTCCGGTCCTATTCAAGGTTTCGCCACCACGTTGATCATCGGTATTTTGTCATCCTTGTTCACCGCCATCCTTGTGGCTCGCGTGATCATCGATGCCCGTCTCAAGAGAGGCAAAGAGTTCTCCGTTGGCACTCCGCTGACTATCAACGCTTTCACTAACACCCATTTCGACTTCCTCAAGACCAGAAAGTTCTTCTATATCCTTTCCGGTTCCTTGATCATCATCTCCCTGATCTCTTTCTTCACTCTCGGTTTGCAACCTGGCGTTGACTTCACCGGCGGCCGCAGCTACGTGGTGCGCTTCGACAAGGATGTCGTCACCAAGGACGTCCGTGAGGCGGTCATCAAAGAATTCGGCGGTTCTCCCGAGGTCAAGACCTTCGGTAGCAACAACCAAGTCCGTATCGTGACCAACTACAAGATCGAGAGCAATGATGTGAAAGACGACGCTCTTTGCGAAAAGAAACTCTACAACGCCTTGAAGGGTTTCTACGAAAAGCAAGACCTCACCGAATACGACTTCACGCACCTGACCAACGATGTCCGTGGTATCCAATCGTCATCGAAGATTCAGCCCACCGTCGCCCGCGAATTGTTGCGTAACGCTTTCTGGGCAGTGCTAGCATCTCTGGTGTTGATCTTCATCTACATCGCCATCCGTTTCCGTAACTGGCAGTTCGGTATGGCCGGTGTCTTCGCCTTGTTCCACGACTCCTTCCTGACCATCGGTATGTTCTCCCTGTTCTACAAGGTCATGCCGTTCACCATGGAAATTGACCAGAACTTCATCGCCGCTATCTTGACGGTGATCGGTTACTCCATCAACAACGTGGTGGTCATCTTCGACCGTGTGCGTGAGAACTTGGCTCTCTATCCGAAACGCAGCAACTACGCCAACTTCAACGCCGCTATCAACGGCACGTTGGGACGTAACGTGAACACCGCCGCCACCACCTTGGTCACCCTGTTGGTGATCTTCATCTTCGGCGGCGAAGTCATCCGCGGATTCGTGTTCGCCATGTTCGTCGGTATCGCGTTCGGTACCTACTCCGGTATCTTCGTGTCCAACCCGTTGGCTTACGACTTGTTGAAGCTGAACAAGAAAAAAGCCGACCGCGAAGAAGAGCCTAAAAAGTAAGTTCATTTTAATTTAGATACTTTGAGGGGAGTCTTGCCGACTCCCCTTTTTTATCTGCGAATTTTGCGAATTAGGCGAATTATCAATCCAATTCTTCTTCATCATTCTACATTCTACATTCTACATTCAGCATTCTTCATTCTTCATTCTTCATTCTTCATTCTTCATTCTTCATTCTTCATTCATCATTCATCATTAAAAAAATCGTATCTTTGCCGCTTAATTACTTTTGAAATGAGAAACGACAATAATAGACGCAGAAACCACCGAAGGAACGACGGTGACGAACCTCAGAAAGAGACCCAAGCGAACGTAAATACAACTGATAACAAGAACGTTGAAGATAAGGCGGCGAAAAAGGCGGACCGCCTGGAGCCTACGCAAAACGAGACGCCCAAAGAGAAGGAAAAAAGCGCGGATAAAGGACAAAACAAGGGGAAAGGACAAGAGGCGGACAAAGGACAGTACGCGGGAAAAGGACAAAACGCAGACAAAGGGCAGGACACGGACAATAACCGTAATCGCAAAGACAACAACCGCCGTCGCGAGAAGAACAAGGCCAAAGGCGAGCGGCTGCTGAAGGACCCGACCCTTGACCACTCCGACGATGAGAATGAAGAGGACCGCGAGTATTTCGACACGATGACCGCCGAGGAGTTGGAAGAGGCCACCAAGAGTCTGCGGCGGAAGACCGCTGCCATTGACAAACAGGATCTTGAGAGCAACGTCCCGACTCAAGGCGAAGACTGGGAGCAATATCTTGATATCGACATCCGCACAGGTGTGTCGCATGAGGCAGGCAAAATCGCCGCCAACATCTTCCACACCCGCGGTTTGAAAGACCTTCCCAATCCGGAACACGCACACTGCTCGCAATACCAGTACAGTTCCTGCAAGCTGCCCTCCATGAACTGGATGGACAATCTCGAAATCGGGCTCGAACATCTGGAGTTCCCCATCGCCGAGGTGCGTTTCAAAAACAGCCATAAGGACTTCTTCCTGCTGCCGCCCAACATCAACTTCAAGGTGGGCGACATCGTGGCTGTGGAGGCCAACACCGGCCATGACATCGGCATCATCTCCATGCTCGGTCTGCAGGTGCAGCGGCAGATGCAGGCTAAGCACGTGAAGCCCGAAGATGTCGTCAAAAAGCTCTACCGGCACGCCCGCTACGCTGACATCGAAGAGTGGATTGCCACCGTCGATAAGGAGTACACCACCATGCTCTCCTCGCGCTACACAGCGTGGGACCTGGATTTGAAGATGAAAGTCAACGATGTGGAGTATCAGGGCGACGGCACGAAAGCCATCTTCTACTATTCCGCCGAAGAGCGTGTGGATTTCCGCGAGCTGATCAAGATTCTGGCTGAGCAATTCCACATCCGTATCGAGATGCGGCAAATCGGTGTGCGGCAAGAAGCAGCGCGCTTGGGCGGCATCGGCTCCTGCGGCCGCGAACTCTGCTGCTCGCAGTGGCTCACCAACTTCCAGTCCGTTTCCACCAACACCGCCCGCACCCAGCAGCTCTCCCTTAACCCGCAGAAGCTCGCCGGCATGTGCGGCAAACTCAAATGCTGCCTCAATTTCGAACAGGAGACCTACCAACGCGAACTTAAAGAATTCCCTTCCCCGCACGTGGTGCTGAAAACCCAGAAAGGCAAGGGCATATACAACAAAATTGACATCTTCAAGAAACTGGTATGGTACGCCTATCAGGACGATCCCAACAACCTCTTCTCCATTCCGCTTGACCGGGTGAAACAGATCATCAAGATGAACGAGCAGGGCAAGATGCCCGAGAACTTAGAAGGTTTCGCCGTCGTCAACCAGAAGAAGATGGAGGAAGGCGGAAACGTCAGTGCCGAAGAACTCAAACACATTGCAGATTCTTAACCCATGAAACGCATTTCCTTCATCATCGCCTGCGTCGCACTGCTATTCTGCAGCTGCAACCCGAAAACCTACTACAGCGAGGTCAAAACGATTCCGCACGAGGAATGGGCGGTTGACAAACCGCTGTATTTCAAGATGAACATCGAAGACTCCATGCAGTACTATAACATGTACTTTCTGATCCGCAACACCACCGACTTCGAGACGCAGAACTTTTACGTCTTCATGAGGACGAAATACCCCGATGGTCACACCGAGCAAGACACGTTAGGGTTCATCCTCTGCGACAAGTTCGGCAACTGGACCGGGCGCGGTCAGGGAAGGCTGAAAGACAACAAGTTCCTGTTCCAACCGAAAGTCCGGTTCCCCTACAACGGCGAGTACATCTTCACCGTCACCCACGGCATGAGAACCGATGTGGTAGATGGGATTGAGAGTTTCGGGATTGTGCTGGAAAAGTACAAGGAGAATGGGTCGGCAAATTAAAATGAATTTTGCGAAATATGTAATGATACGATAAATACGATGAAAACAAATTATCCAATCATTTCATGGTCAACGAATAATGCGGATGTCACGCAGCTGCAGTCCGGCCGTTCTAATGTTCATGGTTTTTCCGATGATTATTTTTTCAATATATTGAAAAACAGCGGTTTGGGTACCATTTTGCGTCGAGACTGCCATTTGGAGGTTCCTTGTCGCGCCATTCCTTACGAACCCGCGATGGCACTGGTGGATGAGAGTAACGGCATCTTCATTGACGTGGAGATTGACACCCCGTATCACGGCTGGTACCGTTTCCCGATGCACTATACGGAAGGCAAGGATGCGGTGCGCGACCGCTGGTTCAACGACTGCGGATGGACAGTGGTGCGGTTCAGTGAACGTCAGGTGCGCCAACAACCAGACGCATGTGTGGAGCTGCTCCGGAGGGTCGTTGCCACATTGAAAGGGGAAACTGAGGAACTTGTCGGAATCGTGCAGCCAGAACAGCGGTGGACACAGAAAGAGGCGGTGGAAATGGAGAAGGAATTATTCCGTGAAAAGCTGCTGCAGATCCAGTCGTTCGGGCAGCCCGAGTACCTTCCCGAACTGCGCGAAAAGGTGGCCGAGAACGATTCCCGGTCCTGCAGATCCGTCCACCCCGACATCGTCTTCAACGAAGCTTCGCACACGTATGCCGACGCCCGCAACCAGACCGGCACGGCAGACTACACCTCCGTGACCACCCTCATCGAGAAATTCTTCCCTTTCTTTGATGAGGAGGCCTACATCGAGCACTTTATGACCGAATCGGGCAAAACCCGCGAGGAGGTCGTCCGCAAGATGCTCGAGCCCTCCGAGCGTGGCACGTTCATGCATCAGCAGATCGAATACTTCCTGAAAGGGAAGCCGCACGAGGAAGACTTCAAGGAGTTCAAAATGTTCCGCAAGTTCCACGAGGAGCAGATTGTACGGCGCGGACTCACCTTCTACGATGCGGAGAAGATTGTCACGCTCCCGCAGTACGGCATCGCCGGCACCGTGGATGCACTCTTCCGCAAGCCTGACGGCAACTTCGTGATGGTCGATTGGAAGCGCAGCAAGAACCTCATCATTGACGGATACCCCAAGAAATACGGTCCCGGCCGCGGTCTCTCCATCCTCTCCCACCTAGACAACTCCAGCTACTACCACTACGAACTCCAGCAGAGTTTCTACAAGTACATCCTCGAAACCGAATACGGCATGAAGGTCTCCTCCATGATCCTCTGCGTGCTACACCCCGACTACGACCGGTACTACACGATTAAGTTAACCGAATACCGCAAGGATGAAGTTGAGGAGATGGTGGTTGCGCAGGTGGCAGGTGTCCGTTAGCTGTCAATCAAACATTTTGTATTTCTGCGGCGCTTTCAAAAAATGAAATATTTTAAAGTTTCGAAAACGAAGATCATCTAACGCGTTGATTATCAAGATTATATTTGGGAGGTGAAAGACACACCTGACATAAAAATCATCACTGGGATTCGGCGTGCTGGAAAGTCGGAAATAATGAAATCTTTTATCAATCGACTTAAAGCGAATGATGCAACCGCCAATGTGGTCTATGCCGACCTGTCTGTCTTGGAAAACGAGACGTTGTTGGAATATCACCAACTGTATGAATGGGCGAAGACGCATCATCAGGATGGAAGAAAAAATTACCTGCTCATTGACGAAGTGCAACTTTGCGAACATTTTGAGTTAACAATCAATAGTTTGCATACTTTGAAACTGTACGACATCTATCTGACTGTATCCAACGCTTTTATGTTGAGTTCCGACTTGGCAACACTTTTCACTGAGAGACATATCGAAATCCATGTCTTTCCTTTTTCATTTAAGGAGTTCTGCGATTATTTCGATTCGGGCGAGAATTTGCAGGTGTTGTTTGACCGATATGTGGTTGAAGGGGGATTGTCGGGTAGTTATGTCTATGAGCAGGAACGAGGCAAGAAAAGTTATATAAAGAATGTCTATCATACTATATTACGGCGGGATTTAACGGAGAAATATCACCTGACGGATTCAAGAATGTTGGAGCAGGTGACTGAATACATGATGGATAACATCAGCAATACCACCTCGCCAAACAATGTCAGCAATTGTCTGACTGCAAATGGTACCACCACCAATCATAGCACTGTCGGGTCCTACCTGAAATATCTATGCGATGCTTTCATGTTGTACAAAGTGACCCGTTACGACATACAAGGGAAAAAGTATTTGCAGACATTGGACAAATACTATCTGGCCGACACGGGGATCCGTTTTTCCGTATTGGGTAAGAGGAATATGGATTATGGCCGAGTCTATGAGAATATCGTTGCATTGGAATTGCTTCGCCGTGGTTATAGCATATACGTTGGCAAACTTTACCTAAAGGAGATTGATTTTGTGGCCATGAAGGAGAACGAGAAAATCTATATTCAGGTCAGTGACGATATCAGCACTCCCAAGACATTCAAACGGGAAACAGAGCCATTGATGAAAATTCGCGATGCCTATCCGAAAATCTTAATTGCGAGAACAAGACATGAGTTATACGACTATCAGGGCATTAAGATATATGATTTGGCTCGTTGGCTGAAAAACTCCGATACAGAATAATTCGAGTGTCATTGACAAGGATGATTTCGCCGTTTTGTTTCAAGTCAATATTCTGTTTCATACTATTTTCGGTTATAGGTTAACTGAAATCCAGTCCGCAAATATACAACAAAACGAAGCGTTTGTCAAGGGTTTTGCGGAATTTTTATCCGGCTGGGTCACAGCGGGATGCGGGATGTGGTTTTACAATTCGAGGGGAAATTGTTAAAATGGCGGATAGGATTTGGAGGAGAAACGAAAAAATTGTACTTTTTCCCCGTCAGATTCCCACGCTATTTTTATGTGGATTTGATAACGAGTAATTGCCAACAACTGCGGCACAGGGAATCTGCCGGACATTTCCTTATGCCATGAGCACCAAATTCTTTAACAACACCGATGAGTCGCTCATTGACAAGTTCAGCGGTATCGCACCGAAGAAATAATGGAAACTTCAGATTCCAGTATTGCGAAATAACAGATGCGAGAAAGACGCTCTTTCTGATTTAGATAGTTATGAAAATACCGCTAAACTTTTCGCACACCAAAAGAATGCCAAAGGAGGATTAAAGTTATGTTCGATGCCTGAATTGTATAAAATTGTTAACCTTGATGCAGGTATAACATATGTGTTGTAGCGAAACAAAGCCTTATTTGTTACGAAAAAAAAATGGGAAGCTATGTTTTATTGCGCAATTCGATCCTTTTAGACATCAGTTTTTGTGCCACTAAAGAATAGGGAAACAACAACAATTACTAAAGATTTCAATTAGAGTTTTATACTAAGATTTTGACTATCTGAGAAATATAATTGAAAATTCATTGTTTGCGGAAGCTTAAAACGATTATCATGTACAGGAGCATCATAATTGCTATATTTGACAAGCAGCCATCCAAAGTCCAATTTTTCATCTGGCAGCATTTGCTGCTTAGACCAGAGATTTTTTTTGTCGTTATCAAAAGATAAAGTTGTAATAATCCCGTATGTTTTTCGAATGGGAAACTTGTTTAAATTCGTCAGTATCCCAAATAATGCCTGTAATTTTATTCTTGATTCAACAATTTGCTTCTTTGCTTTAAAAACCTCATTCGTACTAAATGTCGATTTCATTTCTACAAATACCAAATCATAAGTGTTATCCAAATTATGAATCAACAACGCACCATCACAATTTCTATTTGACAAAGATCCAAATAAATCAAAAGAACAAAATTCCTTTGAAGGGAATGATATAGCCTCATGAACATTGATTGTAACTTTCTTCAATTTCGCATTTGCTTCACTCTCAACAATATCTACACTGTTATGATATAATACGGACAAATGTGACTTGAATGTTTTGTTCCAATTGTCTAAAATATTATTCAGCATCTTTGATTCTATTGTACTCAAATTGTATATCCAAACTATGACCAATATCGTTTGTCAAAACGGAATAAAACGATTCGTATGGAATCCCCTTGTCTAACGTTTGCGAGACGGCACGAACAGTACCGTCGTCTTCACGTTTTAGTAAATAAGCTCCAATCAATTCAGGATCAACGGACAAATCGGAATACCCATATTCGCCAATAATATGTTCGTATTGTTTTTCATCATGCTTCTTTATTTCATGTAAGAAAATCCGGTCATTAATTCTTCTAAGAAAATAATCGCTATGGGTTGTAATTTGCATGTGAGCACCTTTGTTGACAGCTTGGATTATGAAATCTGCAATTGCCACTTGCTTGGACGGATGGACGTGGGCTTCTGGTTCTTCAAACAAAATTGATACGCCCTCAGCTGGATATTTCGCAAGAAGCACATCTAGAGGAGCCAGCTCTTTTACAGAAGAAGCAGAGGCAGACAGTGGGAGATCTTTACCATTATTCATACGATAAAACACTTTTTTGTCATTGTTTAATACTATAGAGCCACCATTAATTTTCCTCAGCAATTGCACTAATTCTTCATTAGTGTTTTTTTTAGAGTCCATAGAACGAACAATATCCCAATCTTTTAAAAACTCTGCAAAGATGTCAGCACCGTTTTTTATCTTATCTTGTATCGTTAAAGGAATATTTAATAATGCACCTCTTCCAGGAACTAATGCGATTGTTTGATCAATCTCGTCATTTTCAAGAAAATAAACACTTAAATATTGTTGCAACATAAGCGTCCACGGAAAAGCTCCTATTTCTTTTGTGTCAGCAGGAATTCGAACTGTTCCTCCAAGAAAATCATCCGATGTGAATTCGAGATACTCTTTTTCTTTCCCAACTAATCCCATAGATTCAGTTTTATAACTCATTACAAATTTTTCTGGCAAACCAGGTAAATCAATGGAGGTGTTAAAGTTTAATTGGCTGTTCCCGACAGCCCCTTGCATATACTCCTTAGCATCTTTGTTTATCCAAGAAATAAGGGATTTGGAATTAAAGGTGACAACCCCTTGACTTGCATTGATTTTCGCAAGAGATTCATAGTCCCAATGATTTTTTATAAAAAAATCCTGCAAACGCTGTTCAGCTAATATTTTATAAACGTAGTGAATTAGTGTGGCCAAATAACTTTTGCCCAATCCAGATTCACCTGAAATAATCATCAGCGGCTTTACATGTATTTTAGAGTTTTTGATAGCCCCTAATTCTTTCACATTTAGTATTATATCTCTCATGTTCTATGATATATTAAAGTTTGCAAAAATACAAAAATTTAACACAGACTTATCAGCCAATGATGTTTTTATCAATTACAACTATATACAGAGGTGTTGACCATATCCAACATAATACCTTTTTGCCATCAATGAGGAGGACAAACTGGTGATTTTCTCCTAGAGTGTTTATACGGAAAAAAACTTAAACCAAGCTGACAAAACGGTTGCAGCGTCAGGACATTCTGGCCGTGAGCGCCAAGAACCGTAACCAGCTGCGTCTGACCATCGAGCAGAATTTGACGTCAACAGCAAAAACGGATTTCCGGACAACTACAATATTATTATCACATCCGATGCGCTGGCTGAGGGCGTGAACCTATACTGCGCCAATATCATCGTCAGCTACGACTCGCCGCGGAAAGCTTCGCGGCTGATGCAGCACAATGAGCGCTTGAACCGTATCGGCACTATGGCCGACACCATTTACAACTACATGTTCTACCCCTCCGTGGAAGGCGACACGTAGATCAATCTCTACAACAACACCCTTATCAAGCGGTTGAGCTTCCGCTCCGCACTGGGCAAGGATTCGCAAATTTTCTCGCACAAGGAGATTGTGCGAGACTCCAAGCTCTACGATACCAACGTGCGTGACGAAACCAACCGCTCGCTCGAATATTTCCGCAAAATGCGACAGGTATATGAACAGCAGCGAGTCTTGAACAATCGAATCAAAAATATACCGCCGAGAAGCCGTGTGGTGCACCGTGCCGACGAGAAAGGCACCCCTTTTCACACCTTATGAGTGATGTGTCAGACGATGTGAATCGTAGCAACGAGGATTTCATTAAGCACTATAAAACCAAATACGACACCCCTGCCATACCACCGTCATGGATGTCATTGGAAGTGGTTACTTTCGGAACATTGAGCAGACTGTACAAGACACTTGACAAGACTCCCTTAAAGAGACAAATTGCAAAGTCTTTTGGCATTGGTGACGAAGATGTTTTTGCGAATTGGCTCCACGCCTTCTCCAATTTACGCAACTGCTACGCTCATCACAGCCGGGTTTGGAACAGACGCTTTGTTGTACACTTGAAATTGCCCTACAACACATCATATCCCTTTCTTACACGAGCTAGTGCAAAAACGATGAAGCAAAACAAGATTTTTGCCCTCCTCTCTGCAATCAAGTATATCGTGGACATTATCAGTCCCGGAAATTCGTTCAAATTGAAATTGGAAGAATTGCTAAAAGATTAGCACAAACTTCTAACAACCAAAGAGATGGATTTTCCTGATGATTGGGAGGAGCTGCCGGTTTGGAAAGCATAAGACCACTACCATTGATATTACCCGATTAAGCTTTGGAGTAACGTTTGCGGTTAAGAAGAGGATTATAGCGTATATAGCGATGACTTAATAATGCAATTCAACCAATCTCTTTTTGAGGCAGTGTCTAATCAAATCATAGGATTATAACCCCGCATATGATAATGCACCTCTCAAGACACTCATATTTCCAGCTTTTAATACATCTCCTTCATCCATAACAACACGGGGCTCTCCATTGCGAAAGAAAACATAATAGGTGGTTCTTATCATTGCGCCAAATCCATTTTGAGCATCTACTTGAAACACAGCGATCTTTATACCATTCATCCCTATTTCATTGGCCAAATCTCTCGTAAGAGCTTCATCTGGAGAAATATAACCAACAAGTGATGCTGTACTTGGCGCCTTTAGCTTATTAAGCAAAAAATTCCATCCTTTTTCTAAAAAAGGGTCGGTAATTTCTGGTTCGTCAATTTCGTTTTCTGTTGTCTCAACTTTTGAGGATTTATCGGATTTAACATTTGCATCGAAAAAGCCACGTGAAATATTCTTTGTTCCCCCTAAAAACAGAAACGTTCCCACGACTAAAAATAACACACCAGCGGCAATCCCTCCTATTAACCATCCTCTCTTTGACTTTTTCTTTTTAGGGACATTAACTAACACTTGTGATATTAAACGTTTGTCTTCATTAATCGGACAACCACAATTGGGACAAACAGTCAAATTGTTGTCACAAGTTGCACCACATTCGGGACAAATAGACGAAAGTTGGGATAAATTTTCATTCATGGACTCCACTGGAAAGCCGCATTGAGGACATGCTGTTGCGTAAGAACTGAATTCTTTTCCGCATTCGGGACATTTGATTAGTGCCATAATTCTAATTTAATTATTAATATTGGTCTGATTTCTTCTTTTTGCTGAGCTGATTGTCCCAAACACCAACAATTTGGTAATCATCGTTTATGATAAAGTGTTTTTCAAGAACAAAAATGGAATATTTGGATTCATCCATCCTATCTAAAGAATAATCCTCAATGATTACAGTTTCAACTCTGCCATCGCTAATTCGTTCTGTTTTAAAAGTTTCCCAACGAAGAGAACTGTGTTTTCCGTAAACTTTGAAAAAGTCATCGTAATTGCGATGATCGTCCACCACATAATCCCGACCTTTCCCGTAAGCAGAATGATATCGCTCAACTGTTGGGGCATACAATTTTTCAAGGGTGGAAAAATCATTGTTCACAACCGCATGACTATAATCACTCAAAAGATTTTTGATTCTTTCTTCGTTTGGAAATATATTCGTATTTTGAATACTACTTTCTGAGGAGAGAATTGTGTTTTTGATATTGTTGTCTCTATCATTCCCATCCGATCTTGAACTATTTTCAATGAAAACATCGTCAGGATGTTTCGATTGCGAGCCGTTTCTGTCGCAGAGCAGCAGAAATGCCAAAACAGCCAGCAAAAGAACGATGATAGCAACTAATCCCCAAAGCCATCTTCTCTTCTTTTGCTGATACTGAATGTGATGTTCTTCTTTCTCTTTGGAAATTTCATTCATTGCAGACCGTTGCTGAAGAGACTGTATTTTCTCCATTGGAATCCCGCATTTAGGGCATCTTGCTGCCCTGTCGCTGATTTCCTTGCCGCATTCCGGACATTTGATTAGTGCCATATCTTTATTGTTTTTGTCTGTAATTGTTTCAGAATCCAATCTGCCTTAATGCCGCCAACGTTTGTGCTTTTTGCTGTCGGCAAATAGCTTCCAATTCTCGATCACCCATCCGTTGTGCCAAACTGATTTTCTCGTCCTGAATCTGTTTCAGACGATAAACAGCCTGAATGGTCCATGGTCCTGCCTGGCCTGTGCTATAATACTTGTAAATCTCATCAATCAACTGTTCTGCCTCTTCATTCAGCTTGTTAAATTTATTCATCAACCGGTATTCAGAGTTGTTAGATTTCGAAGAACCGCAAGTACCATATCCTGATTTGGAGACGCTATTAGACACTTTGTGAAAACAGGTGCCTTCGCTTCTTTTTCCCGTATATAACTTTTCGCTTTCTTTATTAAATGCAAGATATGAATCATTCCCAAAATGAATTATCTCTTCTTCCATATCAATATCCTTTATTTTCCCTTGGGCAATAACATCCCCATCGCCATAAGAGGTAATGTAGTCTCCGTCTATCGTCAACCTATATGATACTCTTTTGTATTGCGACCCATAGATATGAAGCATACCACTCCATTCCCATGTTCCTTGAAGCCACTGTAATAATTGGTTCTTTTCTAGCTCTTTAGCTTTTTTCCTTGCATTGTCAGCAATGTGATGATTAACAGATTCCATTTCATCACATTTTTCTAAATTTTCGCGAACTGCATTTTGGTAAGTGCCGTCAGTCAACATTTGCTTTTTTACTATTTCATTGTTGTTTGAAGAGTTACAGGCATCTAAAAATGCCAACGCAATAATTGTTATTACAGCAATTAAGTTCACAATTATTAGAGGGCGCGAATGTTTCATTTTCGTTAACATAACAATAATCTTTTGTCTCTAATCCTGTAAAAAAGCATTGTGAGGTTCTCCTCTAATAATCTCATCATCCTTATATCCTAATACTTTTTGTGGAATTAATGGATAATAATAGTCCCACTCATTTTCCTTAACTGAAATTAAAATTGAGCCAAGGCTTTCTTTGTTTTTTATTTGTGAAGGAATGTGGTAATCACCATTCTCGTCGCGCAGTTCAAATTCAGAATATATATATTTTGAAAGCAGTTTGATATTAGGATGAACATTCTCGACTTTAAAAACGAGAATTCTCTCGTAGGTATAATTTGTTTCTTCAATTTCCACCTTAGCATTATATTTGTCAATTAACTCATTCACTGTCATTCCAACGTGGATTCCATTTTTTAATTTCAAACAATGTGTTGCTATTTGCAGCTTCTTGATTGTTCCGTCTTTTTTATATTCAAATGCAATTATTGTATCATTGTCTTTTAAAACAAAACCCTTTCCAAAAAAAATGACAGATTCTTCAATTTCGTCGGGAGGTAGAATATCATATAGTGAAGATAATTCATCTTCTCCTACATCTACAAAACCGTCTCCTACAAATGCCCTAAAATACTTTTCTAAAAGAATGGTATCATAATACACGCCTGATGGAGCTATGTCATATAACGAAGCTCCTATGATAAATGGCTCAACCCCATTTCCCGTGATTGTTGGAATCACGTTTTCAGGCTCTTCGGGCAAAGTTGATTCCTGATTGCTATTTACTTCTGTTCCCCGAATACCCGAGAGCAATCTTGGTAGGAAAACGATTCCCGCAATTATCAGTATAATAGCAGCTGGAATAACATAATACAGCCATTTCTTCCCCTTTGGAGGTGTATGTTTCTTCTCTTCTTTATGAGTTCGAGCATTGTTCTCGCTCTCTCCTTTAGAACCCTTACCTGTTTTATTCCCTTGCAATCGGGCTTGGATTTCCTCCATTGAAATACCACATCGAGGACATTCTTTCGCTCTATCGCTGATTTCCTTTCCACATTCAGGACATTTGATTAGTGCCATAATTCTGATATTTGTTGTTTTAACTTAAGGACTTTCCAAAACACTACTCTCTCCTTTTTTCTCTCAATGCTTTTTCGTAATCTTCACCGATGTAGTACTCATACATCTCGGCCTTTGATTTGAAGTATGCGCCGTTTTTCTCCCATTCTTTTGACATCTTATCATCATACTTGAGAAGTAATTCAACCGCATCCTCGTAGTAGTATCCGTTGCGGTGCTGTGAAACTCGATTTACAATTTCGATAATCTCCTGCTTGGAAGAAGCCAAAGCCTTTTTCATCTTCAACTGCTTTTGGGTGGCCAAGGTTTCTTCCAATTGCGTTAATATCCGTTTCTCTTTTTTGCGACCTTCCACTTCCTGAAAAAAAGCATTTTCCTCTTTGTTGTACGACATGTCAAATTCTTCACGAGAGTGGTACAGGTACGAAACTTCTTGGTATTGTTTGTCGCGACAATCGCAATCCGAAAGTGTGTTGTCAATGAAGGCTATGTCAAAGGCATTGCGGCCTGGAAATTTGCAACGGCATTCCACATATATACTATCTGCAAATTGCTTTTGAACCGGATTTTGGGCAAAGTATATTTCACAAAAACGTTGCGGGTTATTCTTTTTAGCATCTTCATACACTTCCTGCTCGATTTGTTTTTGCCATTTGGGAATGGCTGACATTTTGTGATGTAACTCCTCGGTCAGTTCTTCCGTCCTTCCAAATAAACTGTCAGACAAGCCATCGTCTATCGTGCGTTTTTGCAGATTATAGGGGTTGCTGAGCAGTTGCTCATTGGACTCTTTGACTTTTTTTCGCAAAGAATCATTTAATTGCTTGAATTGGAGCGAATCTTTTTGGTATCGCTCTATTAATTGTGCCTTTTTCCTATTGATAATCTCCAACAACGAATGCAATGTGTCATGCAGGAATTTTTCATCATTCGGCAACTCTAAAGACAACGAGTATGCAATACGGTTTTCATTATAGTTGTAAGGATATTGCTTTAGCAAGGCATTGTAGTCGTTGACGGCGTACTGTAGCGTATCATTGTAAAGAGGCATTCTCAATGTGGTGTTTCCGTATCTATCAACATATCCTTCTAAATAAAAAGCATATGCTCTAACAACCGCCAAACCCTCGTGAAAATCACCTACATCACCATACTGAATCGGAACCACTATTTTCCCATTCTTGTCAATAACACCACATTTTCCTTCCTTCCTTACTGTTGCCAAACCCTCGTGAAAATCACCTACATCATCATACTGAATCGGAACCACAATTTTCCCTTCCTTGTTTATAAGCCCCCATTTGCCGTTTTTTTCTGCCTTTGCCAAGCCCTCGTGGAAACCGTAGATATAATCATACTGAATAGGAACCACAATCCTACCACTTTTGTCAACCAAACCTCTTTTCCCGTCCTTCTTTACCTCTGCCAAGCCTTCATAGAAATTACAGACATAGTCATACTGAATCGGAACGACAACCTTCCCACTCTTGTCAACAAAACCCCATTTCCCGTCCTTTTTAACACCTGCAAAGCCATCATGGAAACCTTCACAATTGTCATACAGAATCGGAACCACAATCCCCTTATTGTCAACAAAGCCCCATTTCCCGTCCTTTTTAACACGTGCAAGAGCAGCATAGAAATCAAAGCATTCGTCATACTGAATAGAAGCCACAGCCTTACCACTCTTGTCAACGACGTAACATTTTCCGTCTTTCTTTACTCTTGCAAAGCCCTCATGGAAATCAGTGGCATGGTCAAACTGAATCGGAGCCACAACCTTCCCGCTATTATCAACAAAGCCCAATTTCCCCTCCTTTTTAATACGTGCAAAGCCCTCATGGAAATCATGAACATCGTCATACTGAATCGGAACGACAACCTTCCCACTCTTGTCAACAAAACCCCATTTCCCGTCCTTTTTAACACCTGCAAAGCCCTCGTGGAAATCTTGAACATAGTCATACTGAATCGGAACCATAACTTTACCGCTCCTGTCAACAACGCCATATTTCCCACCCTTCCACACACTCCATAAACCCTCTTGGAAATTATCGACAAAGTCAAACTGAATCGGAATGACAATCTCCCCGTCCGTGTTTATAACACCCCATTTCCCGTCTTTTTCAACACATTCAAAGCCCTCATTGAGAGTGTTAATAATGAGCCTATGTTGGTCATACTGAATCGGAACCACTATCTTCCCGCCTTTGTTTATAACACCCCATTTCCCGTCCTTCTTCACCCATGTAATGCCAACATCATTACAAAAGGCATCGTCATACTGAATTGGAACCACAATCTTGCCACTCTTGTCAACAAAGCCCCATTTCCCGTCTTTTTTAACGCCTGCAAAGCCCTCTTGAGAAACAAAGAAATCGTCATACATCGGAACCACAATCGTTCCATTATTGCCAACAAATCCATATTTCCCGTCTTTTCTACTAAACCATGCAAAGCCATCTTGGAAATCTTTGAAATCAGGGGGTCCTACTCCATCTTCGACAAGTTGTAATTTAATCGGAACTACAACATTTCCACTTTTGTCAATAACACCCCATTCCCCGTCCTTCTTCACCCATGCCATACCTTCGTGGAAAGCTCCATACTCGTCAAGGTTCAATGAGTTGATGTTAATAGCAAATTCTTCAGTGATAACAAAATCATCGTACTCACCCTCTTCTTGAGTGCTATCGGCTTGTTTCCTTTCATTGCCATAGGAAGATTGCGCATAAGCACCACCAAAGCACAGTAAAGCCGACAAAAACAAAATAAATCTTTTCATTAGGATAATTTTTTAGAATATTAATAATCGTTCACTTCTGTAAAGACAGCTCTAAATTCTCCAACTTGATCAAATGAAAATGGCTCAAAAATGAATTTAATACAATGTCCTCCTCTAACTGTTATCGTTTCACCTTTATACTTTTGAGGAGAATGTCCATCACATTGATAACTAGCACCATGTCCGCCTCTTCCATGAAAGTAGCTGTTTTTTGCGAATCGAATTTCACGGTCGTCACCGTAAACCGACCAAAGATGTTCAGTATTTATACTTTTACTTATCCACATTTTTCCTTTAGGGACAAATATCCAATCTGTTGTAAAATACACTTCAACCCCATTTTGTACTATACTTCCACCACAGCCTTCAATATTTAATACTTCTAAAGATCCATTAATACTATCATCATGATATTTAATAATACGGACAAATATTTCTTTTTCTTTGGGTCTATTGCGTTCCTCTTCTTCCTTGCGGGCTTTTTCCTCCGCCTCTTTACGGATTTTTTCCTCTGCTTCAAAACGAGCCTTATCTTCCTCTTGTTTTTGGTTTAATGCGGCTATTTTGTGTTGGGTTATCCGTTTGTTCCGGCCATCCTGCAAGGGCAAACAGACACCTACAACTAATAATGCCACAAATACCATAACACCACAATATATCCAATCTTTTCTTTTGATTTTAGTTTTAGAGGGTTTTCCCACCTCCTTTTCCAAGACATCTGATGATTCGTTTTCGTTAATTGGATAACCACAGTTTGGGCACGACTTATCCAACGCATTAACGCTTTGCCCACATTCAGGACAACATTTTTCCGATTGGCTGCCGTTTGTTTCATCGGCATCAATCGGACAACCGCAGTTCGGGCAACTCCTTGCCAACGAACTGATTTCGTTTCCGCATTCAGGACATTTGATTAGTGACATAATTAGTTGTTAGATTGCACTTTATAACCCATTATTTTCCGATACTGATTAAGATACTCCCATGTTTTATCGTCTTGATTGATTTTTTCGGAAAGGAGTATTCCCCTTGGTGCTGTTTCAAATTGTTCGAAATAGAAATCAAAGAATTCCTTTACATCCTTTTTCTTGATGCTTTTGGTTTTGAGATAGACTCCTAATTCTTCAAAAAATCGTAAGAAAAGTTCTACTTGGTAAGCTGTCGGCTCTGTGTTTTCGGGATCAATTTTTCGTAAATACTTCACCACATCTTGAACATTGCTGTTCCCCACATATCGTTCATTTAGTTCCGACAACAATTTATTGTTCTCTTTCGCATTGTGGCTACGAAGTTGGTAAAATGAAATCACAATGGCGATAACAGCGACAATCAAAAGTCCCAATTGAATATAACTTACAGCATCCATAATTAATGTGTTAAATTGACGGGTTCTATAAATGAAAACAAGCGTTTTAGCGTAGGTAGAACCCGTTAACCTACACTTCAACGCTTTTATTTTCATTCCACCAAGTTATGGTGGTTCTTATAAAACACTTCTATATCTACGATCGCCATAGCACTTCCTTCTTTTTCATCACAGTATATGAAAAGAGCGCGGGTCTAAACTGTCTTGCCTATCCCGTGTACCGAGGCTCTCGCATTGCCTACCATCCGAGGATAAGCAATGTCGAAGCCCACGCTGTAATGAAATACTATAGGAATACTATGTAAATCATACCCATGAACGTTCGTCATCGCGTTATCATGCGGATGGTATATGAATTTGCGAGATTCGGTACACCGCAAGAATAACGTTTAACTCAACGTCTTTCCAATATGTCTGTCGCCCGCCCTCGCCCGTAACGGGCTCCGACGTTTGACGCTGCAAATATACTTTTTTTTGGAATATGCTCGAAAAAAATCTCAGACGTATGACGTATGATTGGGTTTCCGCCATTGTCACACGGCTTACGGCCGTTGAAAGGTTCATCCGTTGCAAAATGAGCTTCGATTTCTGCGAAATCTTATCCCATAAATTAACTATCCGGATTTTAATTGTTAAACTGCATATTGCAATTCATTTTCTATCAGCGACAACCGCAAAATCAAAAAAACTTGACGAACGGATGGTTTTGTTGTATCTTTGTCGGTGGAAAATCACAAACAAGTTGCGACAAAAATTAAAGTACGCCACACTGGATAAAAGTCCGCGAAAAAAAGTACTTTTGCAACCTGTAACATTGGGCGAAATATCATACTTAGAGAAAAAGACAAATCATATCAGAGAACAATGACAAAAGAAGCGCTTCTGCAAAAACAACCAGAAAAAGAATGGGACGACTTAGGGCGCAAGGCCGCTTCAATAACAAATATGGCTGTATGAAAAAGATAAAACCAAGAGAATGCCAAAATATTGAATACAAGAGCAGTTGGCACGACAAATATTTGGAATGGATCTGCGGGTTCGCGAATGCTCAAGGCGCGGTGATGTACTTCGGTGTGAACGACAATCACGAAGTTGTTGGGTTGGAGAATGTTGACCGGCTGATGGAAGACATCCCCAACAAAATTATTACCACCATGGGAATTGTGGCGGACGTGAATCTGCATGAAATGGACGGGCTTGAGTACATTGAGGTGTACGTGGAGCCCAGCAACATTCCCATCAACTACAAAGGCAAGTATTATTACCGTTCAGGCAGCACCATGCAGGAACTGCGCGGTCCGGCGCTCCAGCAGTTCGTGTTGAAGAAGATGAACATCACATGGGATTCCAAGACAATAACAGAAGCGACTATCGATGATATTGACCCAGAAGCAGTGAACTACTTCGTGCAACGTGCTATCAGCGCTAAACGTATCAGCGAGACCATATTGAACGAGAATATCGAGCAGGTGCTGCGAAAGTTGCATCTCATCAATGCAGAAAATGGACAATTGACCATTGCGGCGCTCCTCCTCTTTGGAAAAGATATAGAGCGTTGGAATATGTCAGCCACGTTTCGTATTGGCCGTTTCGGGAATAGTGAAGCCGATCTGATTATTCAAGACAATATCGTATGTCCTCTGGTAATGATGCCAAATAGGGTTATGGAAACACTGAAAACCAAATATCTGGTTTTACCTATTCATTTTGAGGGGTTGTATCGCAAGGAACCGCTAGAAATTCCAGAAGATGCTTTGCGTGAAATGCTCTGTAACAGCATCGTACACAAAGACTATACAGGCACTTTTATTCAGATGAAAGTTTACGGCGATCGCATTACCTTGTGGAACGGCGGCGCATTGCCGCCACAATATACTGTGGAAACTCTAATGACAGATCACGAGTCCCATCCAAGAAACAAGCTGATAGCCAATGTGTTCTATCTGGCAGGGTTTATTGAATCCTGGGGTAGGGGCTATCAGATAATCCGTGAATCTTTTCAAAAGGAAAAGCTGGCGATCCCTATTTTTGAAGAAACCAGAGGTGGTGTTCTGGCGACCATTCAGAGAGAGAAATTCATTGCCATTCAAAAGGGAAATGTCGTAAGTGATGTCGTAAGTGATGTCGTAAGTTTATCATTAGTTCAACTAACTGATAGACAAAAGGAAATGTGCAAATTAATGATAGAGAATCCCTTCATTTCGGCACAACAAATGTCGGTGGTTCTGTCGGTAGTTCATCGAACTGTACAACGCGACCTTTCAGCCATGCAGAACAAAGGCGTCCTAATTCGCGAAGGTAACACGAGTGCCGGCCACTGGGTGGTATTGACGAAGATGATTGCCGGTTGGGAAAGAAATCTGTAACATTTGGCGAAATATCATACTTAGAGAAAAAGACAAATCATATCAGAGAACAATAACAAAAGAAGTGCTTCTGCAAAAACAGCCAGAAAAAGAATGGGACGACTTAGGGTGCAAGTCCACTTCAATAACCAATAACCCATAACCCATAACCATTACAAAATGACCTTTCTCCAACAACTTTCCGACGCCATCGACATCCAGCAGCAACGGCAGGACCAGGAATACAACGAACTGATGGAACGGCCGCTATGCGAGCGTGTAAGCCGGGGTTACACGATGACCAACCTGCACGCGGAGTTCGAATTCTTTGACGGGGCACCTACGCGCTGGATGCCTGCTCCGTCCGGCACCCTACAATACATCAACCGCGTGCATATCCACTGCGACTACAACATCTCCAAATTCCGCGAGGGCACGCAGGTGCGACTGAGTCACGGTCCACACGCCTTCCTCATGGAAATTGAGCGAGACGACGTGAACGACTTCGTGCTGCGCTCCAGCAGCTACGAATACCAGCACAATATGCTGGATATCAGAAGCTATCCGCACGATGGCTGGGAAGTGAATGCCGTAAACTCCAATATCACGCAGCGGCTGCTCCGCGCCACGTGGGAGAACTTGTACGGCAACCCCGACTACTGCGAACACCTCGAACGCTTCCTCACCGGACAGTTCCACAACCAGTACCGCGAATCGCCGTCGCCGGACTGTGGCAACCCTTCGCAGAACGAAGCCATCCGCAAATCCTTCGTCTGCAGCTATTTCCATCTGATCCAAGGGCCGCCGGGCACGGGCAAGACCTTCACCATCGCGAAAATCGTCTATTACCTGATGAAGATGGGCAAGAAGGTTTTCGTGACCGCACCCACCCACACGGCCATCAACAACTGCCTCAACGCCATCGCCAACGAACTGCAGGACAAACAGTTCGTGGGGAAGGTTGGGGAACGGCATCAGGCGGACGAAATCATGAACAATCCGCACATCACACGAAAAAAGTCGCTAAAACGATACGAATACCAGCACGATTCTGAGCTTTCGCAGGCAGGTTTTGTGGTGGGCGGCACCCCTTTCGCCCTCTGCGCGCCCGCGTCCAAAAAGCTGGACGGCTGGCTCTTCGACTACGTCATCATGGACGAGGCCGCACAAATGAGCATACCGCTCGCACTGCCCGCCATCATGCGCGGCTCGCGGCTCATCTTCGTCGGCGACCACCAGCAGCTCGACCCCATCGTGCCGCAGGACACCGGCAACCGCTTCTTCGACGGCAGCATCTTCAAACGGCTCGCCGACCTCTACCCGCAAGACATCACCCTTTTAGACCAATCGTACCGCCTCAACGAAAACCTGATCAGCATCCCGAACCAGCTGTTCTACAGCGGACGCATTGCCGCGAAACATGCGTTGCAGCAGCCTTATACCGATTTTAACTGTCCGGTCGCGCCGCAAATCGTCAGACACCCCTCCAACGAGTTGTTGGTCATTCATCACGAATTCGACTCGCTCGGCCGTTCCCCCTACGAGGCCAACCTCACCGCCGACATTGTGACCGACCTGCTGTGCAACGGTGTGCCAGTCAACGAGATCGGCATCATGAGTCCTTACAGGGCACAGATCCGCGAAATCAGACGGGCGTTGTTGGAAAAGGCCGGCGCGGAAATAGCGCAAACCATCTTCGTCGATACGGTGGAACGGATGCAGGGACAGGAGAAGGACTATATCATATATAGTATGTCCAACTCCAATCCTGCGGAGGTGGAAGACCATCTGGAGTTTTTCTACAGTCCGAACCGCCTGAACGTGGCTCTCACCCGCGCCCGCGTGAAGTGCGTGGTGTTCGCCAACGAAAAGATTTTCACGTCCTGCGACGAGTTGTTGCAAAATCCAGGCACTCCCCCACCCTTACACCACGGCGCAGAAATATTCTTGCAATACTACAAAACGGCTACGAAATTGGAGATGATTACCGAAGAAGAGGATTGGTAGGGACACAAAATATCTCACCTCTGCCTTGCGCCATGAACTTTGAACTTTGAACTTTGAACCTTAAACTTTGAACCAAAAAAATTGTATCTTTGCAGCCGATTTTTTTCTAACTAAAAACCAATTGTATGGCAACAACTGCTGATTTTAAGAACGGCCTCTGTATTGTTCACAACAACGAGATTTGGTCAATCGTGGAATTCCTGCATGTAAAACCCGGCAAAGGCAACACTTTTGTCCGCACGAAACTCAAAAACCTCAAAAACGGTAGAGTTCAGGAGTTCAGATTTGACGCCGGCGTCAAGGTTGACCTTGCCCGTGTGGAGCGCCGCCCATACCAATTCCTCTATAAGGAAGGCGATACCACCTACATTTTCATGCACACCGAAACCTACGAGCAACTTCCCATCGAGAAGGATCTTATCAACAACCCCGACCTGCTCAAGGAAGGCCAAGAGGTGGAAATCAACTACGACACGGATTCCGACACTCCGCTCACCTGCGAACTTCCCCCGTTTGTTGACCTGGAAGTCATTGAGGCTGATCCCGGCGTGAAGGGCGACACCGCCACCAACTCCCTCAAACGCGCTGTGGTGGAAACAGGCGCTGATGTCTATGTTCCCCTCTTCATCAATGTGGGTGAGAAAATCAAAGTCGATACCCGCACCAACAAGTATTCTGAACGCGTCAAAGAATAAGCGTTACCCGCATGATTCTGCGTCAGTCGCTTAACATCGACGAATTAATTCAACTGACTGGTCATCCCGTTGCCGTCAAGGGTGATTCCACTCTTAAGGTGACGGGAATCAATGAGTTGCACTCTATCCACAAAGGAGACCTCACTTTTGTGGACAACGAGAAGTATTACCTTCGAATCCTGCAAAGCGAGGCTTCCGCAATCCTCATCAACAGTGCGGAAGTGGAATGCCCCGCCGGCAAGGTTTTGCTTGTTTCTGAGGATCCACTCCGAGACTATCTTTCCGTCGTGGAGCATTTTGTACATTTCACACCGCAAAACACTCCCATCCATCCAAGCGCCGTTATCGGTGAAGGCACGATCATCCAACCGTTGGTTTTCATCGGCGAGAACGTGCGCATCGGCAAGAACTGCATCATCCATTCCAATGTGAGCATCTACGCCGACACCGTCATTGGCGACAATGTGGTCATCCACTCCAACAGCACTATCGGCGCGGATGCCTGCTATTTCCAGAAACGTCCTGACGGCTGGGTGAAGCTGACCTCCTGTGGCGACACCTACATCGGCAACAACGTGGAGATTGGCTGCAACTGCTGCATCGACCGCGGTGTTTCCGGCACCACCTACATTGACGACGGCTGCATCTTCGACAACCTTGTGCAAGTGGGTCACGACACGCACATCGGCAAGCGCACGCTCTTGGGCGCGCAGTGTGGCGTGGCGGGCTGCACCTACATTGACGACGACTGCAAAATCTGGGCCAAAGCCGCTGTGAACAAAGACCTCTACGTCGCCAAAGGCACCGTGCTGCTGGCTTTGTCCGCCATCGACAAGGACGTGAAGGAGGAGGGCAAGACCCTCTTCGGGATGCCCGCCGGCGACGCCACAGCAAAATGGCGCGAAATGGCGATGATGCGCCGGTTGCCGGATCTGTTCAAGGAATTGGAGGAGATTAAGAAACGATTACCGTAACCTGTAGGGGCGAATAATTATTCGCCCCTACAACGGACCGCAAACCACACCATGACCGACACAGCCTACATGATATTATATTCCGCCAATCTGGCGTTCATTGTCACCCACCTTTACGGGTGGTTGCTGAAGTGGTTCTATAAGCCGAAAGCCTACCGCGAGCATTTCCACGAACTTTTCCCTGCGCAACGAGCCGTAGGGGTTATCTACCTGCTTCAAATTTTCGAGTTGCCCTATCTGTTGCAAATTGGCAACAGCGATGCGTTGCTCTATGTCAATGCCTTTTCTCTGTTAGTGTTCTCTATCCAGATGCTCATCATGTGCGAGGGCTATTTCTTTCCGAAAGTCAAGCACCATCTCAAAGGCTACTGGCTGTTCATCCCCGCGGTGGTCGTGCTGTTGCCGATGTTCCTACAGGCGGTACACCTTGTTAACATGCCCGAGGGGTGGCGCGTATGGTGCGTGGGGGCGGTGAGCCTGCTCTTCTGCGGCTATTTCTACCTCTCTGTACGGATGGCGTTGCGGATTAGGGATGCCGTACGTCGCGCCAACGAGGACCGCTATGCTGACAGCGATGACTTCCCCGTACAGTTTGCCAACCTTATCCGCTGGGTGCCCACCTTGACGCTTGTGTTGTTAGCCATCAACTTCTACGCCGACAATATGTGTGTGAAGTTCGGCCGCGACATCCTTTTCATCGGAGCCAATGTGTGGTTCTGCATCTTGACGTTGAATCCGTGGCGGAGTGTCCCCGCAGAATCCGAACCGAATGATTTCTCCGACGTGTCAGGCCCATCCGACCCGACAGAGTCAGGCGATGCGTTCAACACCCCCCGTCGCCTAGCCGACGCCCGCTTCGATGACCTCGCCCGCCGCCTTGAAGTCCTTCTCACGGAAGAGAAAATTTTTACCGAGCCGCACATCACCAGCGACGTGCTCATCTTGCGCTTGGGTACCAACAGCAAGTACCTCGCCGAGGTCATCCGCCGCAGCGGCTACCAGTCGTTCTACGACATGGTCAGCCAGCACCGCGTGCGCCACGCCATCAGCCTCATCCACCAGCATCCCGACGAACGCCTCGCCGACATCGCCGAACGCTGTGGCTTTTCCTCCCAAGCCTCCATGACCAAGGCCTTCAAGGCGCAGGGCAAAGAGACGCCATCGACGTATAGAGGGGTGTAGATTCGAATGCATTGCGTCTCTACACTGGCATTCCCTCCCCTTTTTCCCCTCCTCGAATTCCTTTCCTCTAACAGAAAAAACGTTTTCCTCTCGTGGAATTTTCCATCAGAGGAAAATTTGTTTACATAATATTATTGTATTTTTGCAACCTGTTCTTCACGATGAATGAACGATGAATGTATAAATCGTAAACCGATATGAACACCAAACTGATTATCCTTCTAATTGCCGGCGCAATGGTTCTCGGGCTCCTCGCCTGGATGATTGTCCGTGCCTGGCGTTATCGCCGTCACAACCCCAACGAGAACTTTTGGTTCGACTACGATGAAAAACGATGAATGGCGATGAATGGACGATGAAATAGCGATGATAATAATAAAACGATAGCAATATGAAAAATAGAGTTTTACCCATTTTGACCTGCTTTGCCGTATGGATGACCTGCTGGTTCTACGGCAATAATGTTTTTGCACAGGGTGGTCATGGCACGCCCAATAATCCGTACCGGATCCGTAAGGCTAATGAGTTAGTGGCCTTTGCCAACTGCCTCAATACTGGCAACGAGTTCTATTTTTATAAATATGGCTACAGCAAAGAGTACATCTGTAGTACAACGCCTCCCTCCAGTGGTGAATACGACACCATTCCCGCCCACGGCGAAGGCAAGTATTTCTTGATACCGAATGACATCACCCTCAACCAGGGGAATTTGGCTGCCTGCGACGGCGAGATTGACCCCAATTGGACGGTATGGCCCGAGACGGGCGTGTTCAAAGGCCACTTACTCGGTGATAGGCATACGATCAGCGGTATGTACATCGACCGTCCGGACGGCACTGTGGGTGTAGGCTTCTTTTCGAAAGTGGAGGGGGATGCACACGTTGAAAAACTCGGCATTGTCAATTCCTACATCAGGGTAGGTGCGAATGATAATTCGCCCTCACAATCGTCACAATCCAGCAATATCGGCGGTTTCATTGGAGAACTCTCCGGAGGCCATATCAACGACTGTTTCTTCGAGGGCAGTATCCGCGCGAGCGGCAACAACGTGGGCGGCTTCATCGGACTGATGACGACTTATAATGATACGACTGCGGGGACGCTGTTGCCCGAAGTCAGCGTTTGCTTCGCTTCCGGGCACGTCGATTGCATCGGTGACTATATCGCCGGCCTTGTTGGCAAGGTGGAGAAGGGTACCGTGCGTCACAGCTACTCCTCGATGATTGTCCGCACCACCGATATGGTCGGCATAGCCCTCTCGGGCGAGAATCCCACCAACGGAGGCATCGGCACGGACGAAGAAATTGTTGGCAACCATATAGGCGGTATCTACGGCTATGCGCTCTCCCCCTACAGTACCAATAGCTATGATCCGGATGTTGACAGCATCCGGGTCGATACCTGCTACTTCGACTGGCAGCTGAGCGACCTTCCGTCAATTCCTGGGTCGTCATGGGTTCCGGCAAATTGGCGGGACAATAGGGGTGCCGCAGCCCTCAGTACCTACGACATGACCTATTACAGCATGATGTATTTCGACATCAAAAATCAGAAGCCCAGCTTGTGGAAAAACACCTATCTGTGCAATGTTTACCCCTACCCGGATCCATTCAACGATCCGATAGAAATCACCTACCGCCTCGAATTGGATTACCCCCAAGATTCCATTGTGACCGCCACCCTCGTTCCGTTTCTCGATGTCTTCATGAAACCGAATGGCAACGGCCAAAGTTCCATCAACAACATGAATGACCAAGAGCGCCAGTACATGAAACTCTCCGACCTCACCGAGTCGTTCGTGCTGTGGAAAGGGTGTGACAGTCTGGATATTACGTGGACCCTTGACAGTCTCTGGCCCGATGCTGTCCGCAGAGAGTTCTATGCGCCCGACAACAGCTGGAATGTCTATCTGCAAAAGCAGGGTGTGGTGCGCCTCACCGTAGAGGTGGCTGGACGCACCCGCTACTACGATGCGGTGGTCAATATTCCCCCGTACGTTGGTTCCGCCGAGAACCCCTTCCTCATCAGCAATCTGGAAGACTTCCTCGCCTTCCGCGACGGCATCAACGCAAACGAGGACTTCGTGTACCACCGCTTCCTGATTCCTCATGACTCTCTTCCGCACATCCACTGGATACAGACCGCTGACATCGACCTTGCCAGCGTTGGCGATTGGACCCCTATCGGAAAGAACGCCGACACCTGCTTCACTGGTTTTTACGATGGTCGGGGGCATAAGCTGATGAACCTGACGATGACCAACGGCACCGATCGCGCACTCTTTGTTTATAGCAAGGGCGAGATAAACAATTTGGTCATCGAAGACCCGCACATCACGGGCTGCGGCGGCTCGTCGGCCGCATTGGCCACTAACGTCTTGGGCGGTTCTTTCGAGAATTGCGCTGTGACCTATTCTGTAGGGGCGAATGATTATTCGCCCTTGCAATTCAACGACGACAACTGTGCCGCTCTGATAGGTTCGGTCGGAACAGCGAGTGTGACGCTCAACAGCATCCGCATTGCGGGCTGTTTCAACAGTTGCAACGTTGTGAATAGCGGCAACGGATACGCCGCTGGTTTGGTGGGTTATGTGAACGCCGACACCTGCATCCTCGAACGATGCTTCAACACGGGGGACATCACGGCCACCAATGGCACAGTGCATTCCCTGGTTGGTCATTCCAGATCCACGACGCGCCGCATCTATACTAATTGTTACAATGCCGGTGTGCTTACGGGCAATCAAGTGGAGGTAGAATCAGCGTATACAACGTTTTACAACGACTACCATGTCAATCCCGTCTGTGAAGGGGCGACAAAAGTAGCCACGCGCTACTTCATCGGTCTCGAAGCCCTTGTGCGAGAGTATATGGGCGACGACGACTGGCTTTACGAGGAGGGACGCTACCCCCGGCTGGGCTGGACCGACAGCTCGTCCGTCCGCATGGACGCCATCGCCGCCTGCACACCACGATTAGCGTTAGACAGTCTTCCGCTGCCCGACACGATGACCGTTGACAACTTTCATGATCTGAATAATCTGCGTAACATCGTGAACGGGAACTACATGGTGATCTATAAAGATTATCTCCTTCCGCATTATGTGCAGGACATCGTCTTCAGCCTCACCAACGACATCAACCTGTCCGATATCACATCCAACTGGATCTCTATCGGCACGAAACGGTTCGCGGGCACATTCCTCGGCAATAACCATACCCTCGCCCGACTTAGTTCAACCCGGTCTGTGGTCGGCCTTTTCGGCACCCTTACGGGCAAGGTGTACGACCTCAACATCACTGTTAACACAATCACTGGAGCCGACACTGCCGGTGCCGTCTGCGCCATTCTCAACGGCGGTCGCATCGAGAACTGCTCCGTCAAAAAATATAATAATACAAGCGACAACTTGTACGGTGTTACCGTCGGCGGCATCGCCGGTGTCTCATTGACCGCAAACGACAGCATCATCGGCTGCTTCAACTACGTCGATGTCATGGGTATCCAATGTGTCGGCGGTATTATCGCCAAGGACGGCAATGTAAAGAATTCCGCCAACTTAGGCGACATCACTGGTAAGGCCGATTGTCCCTATATCGGCGGCCTTATAGGCACAATGCACAATGTACAATGTACAATGTACAATTGTTTCAACACCGGTATCATCACCGCACTGCCCGGCAATCCCAACACCGATAATTATGTTGGAGGCCTCGTGGGTTCAATTCATAATTCACAATTCACAATTCACAATTGTTATAATGCCGGCATCGTCAATGGAGAAAACCGCAAATACGTAGGCGGTATCTGCGGTGCCGTCGAGGGCTCAATAACCAATAACCCATCCCCCATAATTCAAAATTGCTACGTTTCCAATACGGTACGTTCCACGGGCACACACCTCGGTTCTATCATCGGTGCCTCAATAACCAATAACCCATCACCCATAACCATTCAAAATTGCTGCTACGACAAGCAGATGTCCCCAGTAGGCGGTATTGACGGCAGTGATCAGACGGGCGTGGCCGAAGGCTTGCCCACCGATACCATGATGGGCGACCAATATATGAAACCCCTGTTGGGAGGGGACAGCAGCGACAGTATCTGGTACTACCAAGACGATTATTATCCCCAGCTCAAGGGCATTCAAAGTATCAACGCCATACTTTCCAAAGCCTCAGCCATGAGGGCCAAGTTGTACACTACTGAGACCTACAGCACCGTCTCCCACCAATTCACGTTGAATTATGCCGATGGCGGCAACTGGCAACGTATTGGTGGCAGCAATTGTGTGTCGATAGGGACGACTCCCAGCAACGACCTTATTAATGTCACCATCCCCACCAACAGTGGACATCCTGCCCAGGGCTTTATTACGTTGGGCTTCCGAGGCGCCGGCACCAACGATCCTGTTTACCGTAAGGTGCAACTATGGGTGAACCTCTCCGAGGCGAATCCGATCATTATCAAAGACAGTTTACAGCTAACGAGATTCCGTACCATCATCAACCAAGGATCGGGTTATTACAACAGTGCCACACAAACCTTCTTCACTTCCGGTTCCTACACCGCTTCCCAATATGTGAGAATCACTGACGGCGGACGCAACCTCTACTTCAAACTGACGGCCGACGTTGACCTCGCTTTCCATGGCACTACAAGTAGTGGGCAACAGTACAACGTCATCGACCTATGGACCTCTATCGGTACCAAGACCAGTCCCTTCCTTGGCCATTTCGACGGCGGCAACCACACCGTCGCTAATTTCCTCGTTCCGGGAAGCGACAATCAGGGCTTCTTCGGTTATATCTACGGCGGCACAGTGAAGAACCTCACCATTGCCGGCGCCATAACCAACCGCGAGACCACCGGCGACCACCGCGGCATTCTCTGCGGATACCTCAACAGCGGCACTCTGCGCAACTGTGTCATAACAAAAGTTGTCGGCAGTAACTACACTAGCCAAAGCCGCATCGGCGCTATCACCGGCCGCAACCTCGGTTTCGTCTGCGGCACCAACCACTACGGTCGCATCGTCCATTGCCAGACAGATATGGCCCAAATCGAAAACGCCACCTATACCCACGGAAGCTGTTTCGGCGGCATCTGCGGCTACAACGATTTCGGCACCATCGACTCTTGCCGCTCGCACTTGGCTGTTTACCCCGGTGTCACCATTGACACTGTCGGTGGCATCGTAGGATACAACCACAACGGCATCCTTGTGGCCGACACCTCCTATAACAACAGTTACAATAAATCCATTATGTCCTACGTCGGTTGCATTGCCGGCTACTCCAACGGCACGCAGTCGGAAATCCGGAGCTGCTATGTGGACGAGCAAAGCCGAGTCCCTTCCCTTGGCAACTATATCGGCGGCGTAATAGGCAAGATGGATGACGGTGTCATTGACGGTTGTGAGCATTACGGCACCATCATCGCGCAGGGCAACTACATCGGCGGCATCGCGGGCCTTTGTACCGAAGGTGCCCGCATCAGCGGGTGCTTCAACACGGGTACCGTATGCGAATCGAAGATAGACGATTACGTTGGCGGTATTGTCGGTTCATTGACGGATTCTTCCAGTGTCAGCGCATGCTTCAACAGCGGTTTAGTGACGGGTCGCTACTTTGTGGGCGGCATGGTGGGACATCTGTCGGAAGCTGGCTATTTCACCGACTGCTACAACACGGGCATCGTGAAAGGCATCTCGCAGGTGGGCGGCATGATTGGTTCGCAGCTTGATCCCGCCGTGGCTTCCGGCTATGGTTACTCCGCCGGCTGGGTCGAGGGTTCCTCGATGGTCGGGGCTGTGTGCGGTTATACGTCGGACACAACCTTGCTCCACGACCTCCACTACGACAAGCAGATGAGCCCCTACAAGGGCGTGAATGAAGAGGATGTGACGGGTGTTACGGCGCATTCCACCTCCGAGATGACGGGTGTCACTTTCGACAACGACCGTCCGTGGGTTTACGATGGCAGCGATATGTATCCGCGCCTATCTACTATCTCCGACACTGACGCCAGCAAGGTCTCTGCATTGGCGTTGCAGATTGGCGATATCTATAACTTGTCCTTCAACCCCAATACTTTCTACACGTTGCCTTCCTACACCCCAGCTTCGGGCACTTTCAAATGGAACAAGGTTAAGAGCAGCGACAACACAGCCACTCTTTCGGGAACTACCCTCACTCCCTCTGGTATGCGCAACTTTATGAGCATCAAAGCCACAAAATTTATATTTGGTTATGGGGAAAACCATACCATCCCCCTCCGCGCTGTGCAGCTCTCCTTCGGCATCTCCGAGGAACAACCCCTTACCTTAAACGTTCTTGGCTTCCGGCAACTTAGGAATTATATCAACGATGGCCAGCCGTTCTATTACTCCAATGGAACCTTCTATTCTTCTAATCAACAGCTTAGCAATGCCACTCCCATTCCCGCAGATGCCGACGGCTTCTATTTCAAACTCACCGCTGATGACAACTACACCACTCAAAACTGGACCCCCATCGGCACGGAAGAGCATCCCTTCCGGGGCTACCTTGACGGCGACAATCATTCTGTCCACCTCGTATTCGCTGAATCTACAGCAGACAAACAAGGCGTTTTCGGTTATATGCAAGGTAGGGTGAAGAATCTCTACGTGAAAGACATCTCCATCACGGGTCGTAACCGTGTGGGCGCCCTCGCCGGTTTCTGCAACGGAACTGTCAGCCACTGCGGCACGCTTTCCAACTGCACCGCCATACCTGCCGTTCAGGGCGACACCGCTGTGGGCGGCCTCATTGGCGAAGCCTACTACTCGCAGATCTTCGACTGTTACAACGGCAGCAATGTGCGCGGCAAGCAGTCCGTGGGCGGCCTTGTCGGCAGAACTAATAATGGAGAATTGATAATGGATAATTATCTCGGGGCCGTGAAACAGAGTTTCAATTACGGAATGGTCTCGGCCACCGATGAAGACAGCCGAGTAGGCGGTATGGTCGGAGCAATTGAAAATGGTAATTTTAGCATCGAAAATTGCTACAACACTGGTGCAATTAGCGGTGAAACGGGTGTTAGTGGTCTCTCCGGCGCAATTATCAATTCTCAATTATCAATTCTCAATTCATACAACGCAGGATTTGTTGACGGCGACACGCTAATCGGTCCGTTTGCCGGGTCAATTATCAATTATCCATTATCCATTATCAATTGCCACTACGACAAACAGCTCTGTCCTCTGCCTTCTGAAGATGGCTCCACAGCTTTTTTCACCACCGAAATGATTGGTAACGGCCTTGAAACTGAATTAGGCAACACTTACTGGTCCTATAATGAGAATGAATATCCTCGTCTTAAGACTATTCAGAATTCAGAATTCATCATTCAAAATTCCCCTGCGGCGATTGCATCGGTGAAGCCCATTTACCTGTCTGGACGCATACCGGTGAACCGCATCGTGGTGGATTTCATGGCCGATACCACCGCCGGTGTCAAATGGTACCGCTACGGCACAGGCACCGCGTTAAACGAACCCGATCCGGATACCGCCAACGGCAGCTTCACCCTCAACAGCTGCGGCGAGGATTCGCTGATGGTGGTGCTGACAGAAAGTAACGTCTGTGCACGACGTGTGGTGCCGCTGAACGTCGCGGCGGCAAATATCAGGATCGACACCATACTGGCCTGCTCTGCCTACACCTGGAAGCCGACCAACGACCACACCGAAATCTTGGACGAACCCGGTTTCTATTCCTATAGTCCCGAAGGCGAGGATTGCGACAGCACTAAGGCCATCGACCTGTTCTTCTCATCACCGCTGGAGACGACTATCGCCAAGCAAGATGCCTGCATGGATAGCTATTGGAGTAAATACGGGCACAATATCGGATTCCTGAAGGCGTCGGTCATCGGCGGCGGATTCGGCACAGAACATACCAGCACAGAATATACCTACGAATGGTCAAGGGCGAATGGCACCATTGACAATGAATCTTTCATTGCCGGTCATCCCGACTCCCTCCGCTACCTCTCCTCCGACACCTATTATCTCACCACCACCGACATTAACGCTCCTTTGTGCCAAGCTCACGACACCATATTGGTTGATGAGTATTCCTTTAACTACCTCGCAACCAAATGGGGCAACTGCGTCGATACTGACGACGGCTGGATTGAGCTTGTGATCAGGCAGTTCGAATTCAATAGGGACGGTTCGCCGTATTCGATTATGTGCTGGGATTCGAACCATAGGTTAATAGCCGACGACACGATCCCCGCCCTCAATCCCCCCGACGAATCCGGTGTACCGAAGGGCTACGACACCCTGTTCAACCTCGCCAACGGCTTGTATTACATTACTATCACTGACAGTTTGGGGTGCTATCAAGATAAACAGATTAAAGTCAACGATCCTATCAACCCCACGATGACACTCCGCGCCAAGGGTTTCAAAAAGGTCTATGACGGCATCCCTGTCTCGCTCAACAGCATCAACGTCGTGGAATATGACGATAATTGGAGGGTTCCGGAACGGGCTGAATACTATGTTACCAGTGACCAGTGGAGGCAGCTCGCCCTCAGGATTGGAGACTCGCTGATAGTGTCTCTGTCGAAACCAGATACGATGATTAAGGATGTGGACAGTGTGAGAAACATAATTGATGGTTGGAGTATCAAAGACGCGGAGACGGGTAAAGACAAGACCTGCCTCTACCACTTCTATCCCATCGACAGCTGTATCGTCATCGTGCCCGCGACGCTGACGCTCTTCACAGGTAGTGCCACCAAGGAGTACGACGGCACGGAGCTGACTAACTACAACTGGAATGTTCAGGGGCTGCAGAATGGCGAGCATGTCTGGTGTACCCCCCCCATCGGCAGCCAGACGGATGTGGGCTCCAGCGACAACATCTGCTATATCGACTGGGGCAATCCCGGTCCCTGGGGCGAGAACATAGCGCAGCAGAAAAACTACACGGTGATCAATCATTTCGGTACGCTCACCGTCACCCCAAACACTTCGGAAATCATCCTCACCGCTGGCAGCGCCAGCAAACTCTATGACGGCACAGAACTAACCAACAGCCAGGTCACCGTCACGGGATTGCCCGATGGCTTCTACGTGGAAGCCACCACGAGCGGCAGCCAGACGGACGCCGGCACTACCGAGAACATGGTGAGCAGTTACGTGATCAAGAACGCCAATGGCGAGGACAAGACCGGCAACTTCGCCAATGTGACCACGGTCGCGGGCACACTGACCGTGGAACCGGCCGACCTCTTCATCGCCACCCCGTCCGCCACCAAGCCCTACGACGGCAGTGCGCTCACTGCGGCATTTGACCCCTCCACGGGAGCGGGAAGCATCTCCGGTCTGGTTTCGGGCGAGAACATCACCGTGACCGCCACTGGCAGTCAGACGGAGGTCGGCGAGAGCTTCAACACCTACACCATCGACTGGGGCACGACCGATTCGAACAACTACGACATTCACGACAATCTCGGCACGCTGACGGTGACTTCTGCCACCATCACAGTGACCGCCGACAACAAGAGCAAAACCTACGGCGATAGCGATCCCGAACTCACCGCCACGGTCACCGGTGCTGCGGAAGGCGTTGTCATCGCCTACACCTTGTCCCGCGAAGAAGGCGAGAACACTGGCACCTACACCATCACCGTGACCCTCGGCAGCAACCCGTACTATGAGGTAACCGCCGCCCCCGGCACCTTCACCATTACACGAGCTACTGCGACAGTTACGGCCGATGACAAGGAGAAAATAGCTGATCAACCTGATCCGGAACTGACCGCCACGGTTACCGGTTTGCAGAACGGCGATACGGCAAGTGTTATTAGCTACACGCTGACTCGCAATAGCGGTGAAGCAATTGGTTCATATACTATCACACCTGATGGCAATGCCGTACAAGGCAACTACAATGTGACGTACGTGCCTGGCACACTCACTATCACGCCTCCTAACGAAGTGGTGGTGAGAATCGTCGGTCATAACAACACGACCGTTTATGACAAAATTGAACATGTTGTGAGCGGTTATGATGTTATTTCTATCAGTAATCCGGATTATTCAGAAGCGGACTTTATATTCAACGGTACAGCTGAAGCCAAAAGAACGAATACTGACACCACCTATATGGGACTGGCGGCAGGGCAGTTTATCAACAATAATGGAACCTTTGATGTGACGTTCATTGTGACGGACGGCTATCAGGCCATCCTCCCTGCTCCGGCAACAGTGAAGGCGAACACGCTGACGAAGACCTACGGCGACGTTGACCCCGAACTCATCGCCACTGTAACTGGTACCATGGTGGGTGACACCATCGCCTACGCCCTCACCCGCACCGCAGGCGACACCGTCGGCTCCTATCCCATCACGGTAATGCTGGGCAGCAACCCGAACTACGCGATTGAATCAACCAACGCCATCTTCACCATCAACAAGAAGGCCGCCACGATTACCGCCAATGACACTAATAAGACCTACGGCGATGCTGATCCAACCTTCACAGCTGTTGTAGAAGGTTTGGTGGCAGGTGATGCCATCAACTACACCCTGTCCCGCACCCCCGGCGATACCGTCGGTACTTACGATATCATGGTGAACCTGGGCAGCAACCCGAACTACGCGATTGAAACAACCAACGCCATCTTCACCATCAACAAGAAGGCCGCCACGATTACCGCCAATGACACTAATAAGACCTACGGCGATGCCGATCCCGAACTTACTGCCACGGTCACTGGTTCCGTTGCAGGCGATGCCATTGCCTACACCCTGTCCCGCACCCCTGGCGATACCGTCGGTACTTACGCTATCATGGTAAATTTGGGCAGCAACCCGAACTATGCGATTGAAACGACCAACGCTAACTTCACCATCAACAAGAAGGCCGCAACAGTGGCTGCCGATAGCCTCGGCAAGACCTATGGCGATGCCGATCCCGAACTCACCGCTACGGTCACTGGTATCGTGGAAAGCGATGTTATCGTTTACTCCTTGTCCCGCGAGCTTGGCGATTCCGTCGGCACTTACGCCATCACGGTGACCCTGGAAAATAACCCGAACTACGAAGTGACAACCACAAATGCTATTTTCACCATCACGAAAAGAGCTGCTACGGTTGTCGCTGACACTCTCGACAAGACCTACGGCGACGCTGATCCGGCACTAACAGCAACCATAACAGGTATCGTGGAAGGCGATACTATCGCCTACACCTTGTCCCGTGAACCCGGCGATACCGTCAGCACTTACCTCATCACCGTTGAACTGGGAGACAACCCGAACTACGAGGTGACTGCAATTAACGGCATCTTCAAAATCTACAAGAAGTATGTGATGGTTGCCGTAGATAACAAGGATAAAGTCTATGGCGATGAGGATCCTGAACTGACAGTGTCATTGATGGACTCGATCGGCGAGGATGTGTTGAACTACACGCTGAATCGTGCCATTGGCGAGGATGTTGGCACATACCTGATTACGGTGACACTTGGAGATAATCCCAATTACGAGGTGATGACCAGAGACGGCTTCCTCTCCATTACACCCGCAGCCCTTACGGTCATGGCTGATGACAAGGCTAAAGTTTACGGTTCGGCAGATCCCGCTCTGACTACCACAATTAGCGGTCTGCGGAACGGCGATGCGGCTAATGCCATCAACTACAGCCTGAGTCGTGTTGAAGGCGAGACTGTTGGCACCTACACCATCATGGTGACATTAGGCAACAACCCGAATTATACCGTAACGCCTACGAACGGTGTATTCACCATCACGAAGAAGCCTGCCACGGTGTTAGCCATTAACAAGAACAAGACCTACGGAAATGCCGATCCTGTTCTCACTGCAACAGTGACAGGTATTATCGGTAATGATGTGCTCAACTACACTTTGGCTCGCGATACAGGAGAAAACGTCGGTACATACGCCATCACCGTAACCTTGGAAGATAATCCCAATTACCTGGTGACCAGCACCAACGGCACCTTCACGATCACTCCGGCTTCCGCCATGGTTATGGCCGATGATATGGAAAAAGTGTATGGCACAGACGATCCCGAACTGACGGCCACGATTGGCGGTTTGCGAAACGGTGATGATGCAAGTCTCATTAGTTACACGTTGAATCGAGAATCAGGCGAAGATGTCGGAGAGTATGTAATCACCCCGACGGGCAACACGATTCAAGGCAACTACCAAGTCATGTTCCTGCCTGGTATTTTAACGATAACCCCTGTAACGGATGAGGTTGTGGTTACCATCGTAGGCCACTATAGCACGGTTGAGTACGACAACACAGAGCATATCGTGACCGGCTATGACGTGAAGACCATCAAAATCGGCGGCGTTGCCTCGACACTCTACACCGAAGCTGACTTCTCTTTCAGCGGTAATGATACGGCTGCGAGAACCGAAATAGGCACAACGACGATGGAACTGAGTGCGGACAACTTTACGAATGTGAGTACGAATTTCGACAGCGTGCGCTTCGTTGTGACCCCGGGCTACCTGAAGATTATACCTGCCTGCGTGAAGATTGTCCTGAACTCTGAAAACGATTACACGTGGATTGAGGATTTCGAGGACGATGCTGCCGGCATCACAACCCTTTGGACGGGGGTGACCCCTGACTGTTGGACTTATGAGATGTACACCAGTGCCAGCCAGAACCAAATCGGCGATCAGCTTGACACGGTGCCTCAAGTGTTTCACAACTTCAACACCACCCCTAATGGTCACTACAGCTTGCGCATGCACTACAAGGCTATGCTGGCTACTCCGGAACTCGACGAGAGCGTTGATCTCGGCAAGGTTCGCCTGAGTTTGTATGTGCGTCAGTCCTATTGGCGTTACCAACTGCAAATCGGTATCCTCACCGCTGAGGAAGAATTCGTGCCAGTGGCGGTGGTGAACAACCCCGACAAGACCAAGACCTATTTCGAGTGCGGATTCGAAGCCGTGAAGGATCTCGTGGGCGAGGGCCGTCGCATTGCGTTCAAGAACTTTGGCAGTAACGAGAATGACCCGTACGCTGTCAACTATTTGGACGACATCAAGCTGACCTACGTTGACGTGGAAAACTGTCTGTTGTCACCGGACACCACGATTACATTCGAGGGCTTGACCACTCTGAGTGGCGCCACGGGTGTGGAACCGACATGCTGGGATGTGATTGCCGAAGACGTTGCTCTTACGTCCACCACGAAACCTCAGCTGTATCGTGGCTACAACAGCACCAATGGCGGCAGCTACTCCTTGCGCATGATGAACCGTTGTGTCTATGCAATGCCTGAGTTTGCCGATGACTATCCTATTGAAAACATTAGGATGACGCTCAAGTTGCGTCAGCCCAATTCACTGTATCGCCTGCAAGTGGGTGTGGTAGATGAGGAAGGGTTCCATGTGGTGCAGACCCTCAAGGGAGGCATGACAATGGCAGAGAAGAGGGTTAGTTTCGCAAACTATTCAGGCAGCGGTCGTATCGCGTTCCGCAACACGCTGGTTCCGGGCACGGGCATGAGCACCAACTATTTGGACTACAGCTACAACTACATTGATGACATCAACCTGTCCTACAATGCAAACGGCAAGATTGAAGCAAGCGACGAGAACGTTCTCGATACAGAGTTGGAGGACATCGCCGTCTATCCGAACCCGACGACGGGCAACCTGTACATCGACGCTGTGGGCATCCAGAAAGTGGAATGCTACAACGCTATGGGCCAGCTTGTGCGCGTGTATGACAACGTCCGCAACACCATTGACCTCACCAACCTCGCTGATGGTGTCTATACGCTCCGTATCACTGTTCCGCAAGGCGTGGCCATGCGGAAGGTGGTGAAGAAATAACTTTTAGCCAAAGGCTAATAGCCAACAGCCAACAGCTGAATAAGGGCGGGGAGGAATCCTCGCCCTTTTCGGTTATTTTCCCCGACAATGCCCGTAAACGCCTTTTTTCGCGTTTTCCATGTTTTTCATTGTTAATAAATAGTGATAGATTTCCGCCCAAGAAATCGAAAAAAAGTGTATTTTAGTGCTTTATTGTTAAAAAGCATAAGTTTTTCATTTTAAGACAGTTAGAGATTTAATAGAAGACACGAAATGGAAGAAAATGAGATTTTAGACGAGAAAGTTGTTCCGTATAACATCGAAAACCTGATGAAGACGGCCTACATCGACTACTCGATGTCGGTCATCGTGTCCCGCGCCCTGCCGGATGTGCGTGACGGTCTGAAGCCCGTGCAACGCCGCATTATCTACGCCATGTGGGACATGAATATCACCGAGAGCGGGCCATACCGTAAATGCGCTCGTATCGTCGGTGAAGTACTCGGTAAGTACCACCCGCACGGCGACACAGCCGTGTATGACGCCCTCGTGCGTATGGCACAGCCCTGGACGCTCCGTTACCCCTTCGTCGATGGACAGGGTAACTTCGGATCCGTCGATGGCGACAGCCCCGCCGCCATGCGTTACACCGAGGCCCGCCTCCGCCGCTCCTCCGAAGAGATGGTGGCCGACATTGAGAAAGAAACGGTTGACATGGTGCTCAACTTCGACGACTCCATTCCTGAGCCCACCGTGTTGCCCGCCAAGATACCCAACCTGATTGTGAACGGCTCCTCCGGCATCGCCGTCGGTATGGCCACCAACATGGCGCCCCACAACCTCAGCGAGGTGTGCGACGGCATCTGCGCCTACATAGACAACAACGACATCTCCATCGAGGAACTGATGCACATCATCAAGGCTCCCGACTTTCCCTCCGGCTGTATCATCTACGGCTACAAAGGCGTGCAGGATGCCTTCCTCACTGGCCGCGGCCGCATCGTCATGCGCGGTCACGCCGAAATCGAGACCGAGAAGAACCACAACTGCATCGTGGTCACTACCCTACCCTACATGACCAACCCCTCCGACATGATCAGCCACACCGTGGAACTCGTCAAGGAGGGCAAGATCGCTGGTATCACCGATGTGCAGAACCTCACCAACAAACGCAACGGCACACGCATCGTCTATGAACTCAAGAAAGATGTGGTGCCCGAAGTCGTGCTCAACAAGCTCTATCAAATGACCGCCTTGCAATCCTCCTTCAGCGTCAACAACGTCGCGCTGGTCAACGGCCGCCCGATGACGCTGAACCTCAAGGATATGATTGTGGAGTACGTGAAACACCGTCACGATGTGGTGATCCGCCGCACCCAGTACGACCTCAAGAAAGCCGAAGAGCGCGCTCACATCCTCGAAGGATTCCTCAAAGCCCTCGACATCATCGACGAAATCATCGCCCTCATCCGCGCCTCACAAACGGTTCAAGAGGCCCAGCAAGGCCTTATGGAGAAATGGGGCTTCACCGAAATTCAAGCCAAAGCCATCGTGGAGATGCGTCTGCGCCAACTCACTGGCATGGAGCGGCAGAAACTGCAGGACGAATATGACGAGTTGATGAAACTTATCGCGCACCTCAAGGATGTGCTTGCCGACGTGAATCTCCGCATGGGTATCATCAAGGACGAGCTGCAGGACATCAAGAAACGCTTCGGCGACGAACGCCGCTCACCCATCGAATACAGTTCTTCCGAGTTCCGCGTGGAAGACACCATCGCCGACGAAGAGGTGGTCATCACCATTTCGCACTTGGGATACATCAAGCGCACGCCGCTGGCCGAATACAAGGTGCAGAATCGCGGCGGCAAGGGCTCCCGTGGCAGTAGTTCCCGCGACGAAGACTTCATCGAGCACCTCTATATGGCTACCAACCACAACTACTTGCTCTTCTTCACGGAGAAAGGTAAGTGTTTCTGGATGAGAGTGTTCGAGATTCCTGAAGGACTGAAGACTTCTAAGGGCCGTGCCATCCAGAATCTGCTGCAGATTGAGGAAGGCGACAAGATCACGGCCATCATCAACCTCCAAAGCATTGATGATCCTGATTTTATCAACAACCATTTCATCATTTTGTGTACAGAAAAAGGGGTCATCAAGAAAACCTCCATTGAGGCTTACTCTCGTCCGCGCAAGAAGGGCATCATCGCCATCAACGTGCGCGAAGGCGACCGCTTGTTAGCCGCCCGTTTCACCGACGGTAACAGCGACATCATGATGGCTTTGCATTCCGGACGCGCCATCCGCTTCCACGAGAACGAGGAGTTGCGCGCCATCGGACGTACGGCTGCAGGTGTGCGCGGCATTACCCTTGAAGATGAGAACGACCGCGTGGTGGGTATGCTCGCCATCGACAACAACCGCAGCAACGTGTTGATTGTATCTGAAAACGGATACGGAAAACGCTCGCTGTTAGAAGATTACCGAATCACGCACCGTGGCGGTAAGGGGGTGAGCACCATCAAAATTACCGAACGTACCGGCAAGCTCATCGCCATTAAGGCGGTCACCGACGACGACGACCTGATGATTATCAACCGCTCCGGAATCGCCATCCGTCTGCATGTCGATCAATTGCGCATCTTAGGTCGTAACACTCAAGGTGTGAGACTGATAGATCTTCGTGGAAAGGACAATATCGCTGCTGTTTGCGAAGTGCCGCGCCAGGAAGACGAAGAAGAGGATATCGAAGGTGTTGAAACCACGGAGATTCCCGAGAACAGCGAATTAAACGGCACCCCGGAACCAGAGTCTGAAGCATAGTCATTCAAAATCGCATTACGATGAAAAAATACATTCTGTTAACCGTTAACGTTCTGATTTTTACGGCTTTGTTCGCCCAAAAGCCATCGTTGACGAAAGCATACAACTTCTTCTACGACAAAGACTACGACAAAGCTAAGGTACAGATCGACTTGTGCGCAGCTGACGAAAAGCTGTCAACGAAAGCGCAAACCTGGCTTTACAAAGGCAATATCGAGTTTTTGTTAGCCAATCGTGAATATACGGAGAAGCAGAAAAATGACAAATATCAAATTCTCTACCCCAACGCCCCAGAAGAAGCTTTTGACGCTTTTGAGAAGGCAATCTCCATCAATCCCAAAGTGGAAGCGTTGGACATGATGAGTGCCCAAGATGCCCTCAAACAACTCTACCCCTATCTCCTTGTGCACGGTGTTGACCAACTGATAGCCAAAGACTTTGTCAGTGCAAAAGCCACACTCGCGAAGGGCATTAAAAGTTACGAAATGGATACACCGCAGTACCCTATGAATGGCGACCTCTATTACTACTACGCTTACGCACTTGAAAGCCTTGGCGAGACTACAGAGATGATGAAATACTACCAGAAGGCGCTGAATGACGGTTCTCAGAATCCATACGTATTTGCGAAGCTGATCGAGCACTACAAGGAAGCCAACGACAAAAAAGGCATTGAGAACACGCTGAAGTTAGCCAAAGAAAAGAATCCCAACGATATGAGTGTAAGATTGTTAGAGATCGATTACGCCTATTGGTCGGGTGACAGCGTGAAAGCTGTGGCCTTAGTGGATCAAATCGACCCGCAGTCGTTGAAAACCGTTGATGAGATGGTGAACGTAGCCAACTTCTACATCAAGGAGAAACGTTACGAAGCTGCCGACCGTCTGCTTTCCCGCGCCAACATATTGAGTCCCAACAATTTTGTCATTCTTTATAATTTGGGTGTTTGCACTTACAGTTTCTCGGAATATTATTTCAACCGACAAAACCAGTTAGCCATACAACAGGCAGACAAAAATGACATTCAAACAGCCAAGAGCTTGTCGGAGAAATACCTATCGGAAGCGGCAGACTTTTTTGAGCAGGCTCGCAAATTGGAGCCCAATGACGTGAATCTCCTGAACACACTTCGTGCCATCTACGTACGCCAACAATCCCCAAAAGCCGATGAAATTGATGCTTTAATTAAACAACTGGAACAATAATTAGTCAAATTAATAATCACTTAAAAAACCGAAAAAATGAAAAAATGGATGCTTGTTTTAGTCGCGCTCTTTGTGAGCGTCAGTGCTTTCTCGCAATCTTGCCTTGATGATGTATGGCAGTGCTTGAGAAGCAACCAAACACCTAAGGCAAAAAAGTTCATGGAATCGTGCATGGCTTCCAATCCTGATAACGCAGCCGTATGGTTGATGCAGGCGAATGTCAATGTCCACTTGTATCAATACGACTTAGATAAAAAGCAAAAGGATCCGTCAGCCGCAGCACGCTATCCCAGTGCTCTGGAAGATGCCTACAATGCTTTCGTGAAAGCTTTGGAGCTTGACCCCAAAGTGGAGCCGAAAACAGGTATGCTCGGAGCCATCGAAGGCCAAAAGCTTCTGGCAGAACCTTTCTATGAAAAAGCTGCTGCCGCCGCCTCCGCAGGCAAAGTACAGGACGCTTTGAAATATTACGGTTTGTCCGCAAAATGCTTTGAACTGGCAAAAATGAAAAAGAATGCCGCTGTTGTCTATCTGCAAACGGCCATCTTGTACAACCAGAAACTGAACGACAAGGACAACTACGAAAAGATGCTGGCAAAATGCATCGAAACCGCTCCTGATGTGTCCGAAGATGCCTATGTGGAGCTCTACTATCTCTACAAAGACAAAAAAGACACGGTGAAGTGCAATGACATTCTCACCAAAGCGAAGAAACTTTTTGCCGAGAAACCGGAAAAGTTGTACGAGCCTGAGATGGACTACTACGCCATGACTGGCAACGAAGAGAAGCTTTTGGAGACTTGCGACAAAGTCATTGCCACCGGTGACGAAGCCATGGTTCCCATCTGCGCCACTTACCTGACTAATGCGAAATCATACGCCAAAGCGGAGAAAATCTTAACCGATGCCCTTGCCAAGAATGCCAATGACTTTGAACTGCTGAAGCAAATGGGCTACCGCTATGCAATGGAATATTATGACATCATGGATCGTCGCCAAACGGCTATGAACACCAAGCACTGGGATGAGGCCAACAGCCTGTTCCAAAGCCCTGAACGCAAGAACGCCATGGAGAAAGCTCACGAATGGTGTGAAAAAGCCTACCAAGTGAACTCCGACAACTTGGATAACAACAGAATCTTGCGCGAAATGAAGACATTGCTCAATCTGCCCGTCCCGCAAGAGCTGAACGACAAAATCAACGCCCGAATGCAGAACTAAACGGACATAATATCTAACTCCTTATCCCCATTTCTTTTGAGATGGGGATTTTTTGTTTACAATAAATAAAAAAATCGTATTTTCGCGCCAAATATTATATACATCTAAACATTGACTTAAAAAGCCTTCTTTATGCGAAAAATATTTTGTTTATCTGTTCTTTTTGTCTTAATTCCGTTATTGTCCATTTGCAAACCTGTAGATTCCTCTACGGCTCAACAAATCGCCAGCAATTTCTGGGCTGTAGTCAATGATAACACTTCTTTTCAGAAGTGGACGGACATCACCGCACAAACAGGTTTTCAAGAATTCTATATTTTCACGCGTGGCACTGACAACGGATTTGTCATAGTAGCCGCCGATGACTGTGTGCAGCCCATTCTGGGTTATTCCACCGACAATCGCTTCGTCACCCCGCTGCCCGCCCACGTGTTCTCGTTCCTGAACAGATACGAGCAAGAAATCTCTTATTACAAGGAAAACAACATTTCCGCCACTACTGAGATAACGCAGCTTTGGGAATCCCTACTTGAAGGAACTTACGCGCCTAAGCAAACCACAACTGTGACACCCTTGTTGAGCACCACATGGGACCAAGCTCCCCTTTACAACAACCTTTGTCCAACGGGTGAAAACGGCGAACATGCCGTAACTGGCTGCGTGGCCACTGCCACCGCCCAGGTGATGAAATATTGGAATTGGCCGGTAAATGGTGTGGGTAGCCATAGTTACACTGACGAAAACTTTGGTTCCCAATCAGCTGACTTCAGTGCCACAACCTACAATTGGCAACAAATGCCGAATGCACTCAGCGGAAGCAGTACTTCAGCGCAAGTGAACGCTGTAGCCACACTGATGTATCATATTGGTGTTGCTGTTGAGATGGGTTATGGTTATGCCAGTACTGGTGGTAGCGGAGCTGCAATGAACTCATTTGGTTCTTCCTATCCCAGTGCTGAAAACGCATTGAAAAATTATTTCAAATATGAAAACACCCTGCATAGTGTCTCTAAAAACAATGTTTCAGAAACCGAATGGATCAGCACTTTGAAAAGCGAATTAGATGCCGAAAGACCTATGCTAGAAAGAGGTCATGGTGAAGGCGGAGGCCACGCTTTTGTGTGCGATGGCTACGATGACAATGAACTATTCCATATCAATTGGGGCTGGGGTGGCTTATGTGACGGCCACTTTGCCCATAACGCTTTAAATCCCAGTCAGGTTGGTATCGGTGGCAATATAAGCTATTCTTTCAACGATGAAGTTGCCGTCATTGTCGGCATTAAGCCGTTAGGTGAATACCACATTACGGCCAACTCCTCTGACAACACTATGGGATTGACATCGGGAAGTGGATTTTACAACTCTGGTGAAACTGCTAGCCTTTTGGCCACAGCCAAACCTGGTTATCGATTCACGCAATGGAATGACAGCGTTACTGATAATCCGCGCACCATAAATGTATCCAGTGACTCTGCTTTCACCGCATTTTTTAACAACATTGAAGGTTATGACAGCACTACCGGTTGTAAAGAGCTCTATTATGATAACGACAACTATTATACCAATATCGGGGCTGAGGGTTCCTTTTGGTGGGGCGTCCGTTTCCCTGAAAGTTCACTTGTTAACAACAACACGCTCAGTGCCGTAAAGTTCATGGTCGTAGAGTCTGGCAACTACGTGCTTCGTATCTATCAAGGTGGAGCCAATGCTCCTGAAACCCTGTTGTACAGTGAAACCCTAACACTCGACGGAGCCCATCAATGGTTTACTGACACCCTGTCTTCACCAATCACGTTGAACACAGCCCAACCTCTTTGGATAACTTTATATTCCTCGGCTGCCAATCCCGCTGCCGTCAGTAGCACCTACGCTGGAAATCCAGATGGTTCCTGGTTCTCTATCAACGGCCACAATTGGAAATCGCTGTGCGACTATGATCTCTATTACACGTGGATGATTCGCGCCTTATTCACTGATTATCACACCATCACTGTCATCAGCGACCAACCCTCAATGGGGAGGACTATTGGCGGCGGCAATTTCCCCATCGGAAGCGAAATCCAGATAGAAGCCATTCCATACAACGGCTATGAATTTATTGGTTGGGACATCAATGACAGTGTGTCTTTCTCAGCTCTTAACCCGAGGACCATAACCGTCACTGGTGATACAACTTACACCGCTTACTTCCGACCCAACATTGTCGGTATTGAAGAACCAACATTGTCAGACATCTTGATCTACTGTGACGGCAGGAGAATTTTTGTGGACGGTGCAGAAGGTACTTCGGTTGAAATCTACGATATAACAGGCAGACTTGTTATCCGGGAAGAACTTAACAGCTCTAATCACACAATATTTACAGTCAGATCCAGCGGCATCTATGTGGTGCACACCGGTAGCGGCATCACCAAGAAAGTGATGGTAGTGCGGTAACATGCAAGAGAAGACCAATCTTAACGAGCATAGTATTAGCGAGACTCCATTTATTGGCATCAATCGCCACCGCATCGGGGTGGACGGCTTTCAAGGGTAGAATTCAGGAAGTTCGACCGGTTCACGTATAGAGTTGAGGGAACAAGGAATAGAGAATATGGGTAAAAGGATTATATCGTTAGTGTCAGTCATTGCCCTTGTTATTCATCATTCATAGTGAACAGTAATTAGTGAAAGGTGATTGGTAAACAGTGATCAGTGTTCCAAGTCAAGTTAAGTGTGCGAAGATATAGTTTCTTCAAGAACGCAAGAGCTGGGTATTCATTGTGTTGTTTGTCATTTTGTGAAAAATCAGAACGACGAATGCTTTTGTGATATTCGTAATGATACGACAATCATCTCTCCAACCGCACCTCGCGCCCTTCCGACAGGATAAAAACCGCAATCTGTCCATTCTCGATGCCGAAGCGGATGGCGGCGGCGAGGGAGTCCTCGGGGAAGAGGCGGGAGCTGTCGAAGTAGTAGAGGCTGTCGGTGGTGTCGAGCCAACCGCCCACGTAACCGTCGTGCCGAAGCGCGTGGCGCACCACCCTGCCGAGCTGTTTGCGGGAGTGGCATCCCTGCGTGGCGGCGTATGCCACGACAACGCCCTCCGCGGGCTCCGTCATCGTGGCGACATCCATCGTGAAGCCGTCGGGATGTTGGAGGCTGTACGCCCAAATGCTGTCCGAAACGGCCCTGACACTGCCGCCCACTAACTTGCTGCCGCTGTAGCAGGAGGTCAGGAGCAAGGCGCACGACAGGAACACCGTCATCGCCATCTTTTTTGGAAACACGATTCTGTCCATTGTCTATTGTTTGTTTATTAATTTGACCATTAATCCCAGGGTTGCGGCCTTACCCCAGGCTACCAAGCTCTTGCCCCTCCGGGGCGGTTCAAGGAATACTATTCACCAATCACAATTCACTAATCACTTCCAGATAGAAGCTCACCGGCCGGAACCCGTCATTGCAGCTGATCATGGCGGAGTGCGGGTTCTTCATCCATCCGTCGTAGAAGTTGCCGCGGCCGGCGGCCAGTTCCTGCACGAACCACCGCATCGACTCCCACGCGCTATCGCACATCCCCTCGGGCTGCGCGCCATCGACCGAAATCCATGTCTGTCCCTCCTGCACGTCGCACGCGTGCTCGATGGGGTTCTCGAACC
>JAEEGK010000315.1_pt1 | contig 121729 bp, 103 predicted proteins | sample 8958771 | NCBI WGS metagenome assembly JAEEGK01 (sample SAMN16246547, study PRJNA631951) | gut metagenome | biome: gut microbiome; feature: rumen; material: SC-attached | host: Bos | place: Iran: Karaj | collected 2018-10 | reverse complement strand
CGAAGCTCGCGCTCAGCGATTTCAGCAACGTGACAAATTGTTTGCGCAGTTTCTTGCTTCTGGTAGCCACGTTTTCGAACACGGCGGCTCCGAGAGCCATTATGAACTCGCGAAACGTCGTAGTGTGGAGAATATCAACAACTATGGTGATATAATTCTCGCTGATTTCTGGTTTGTCGAAAACAAAATCAACGAGGGAGGTTTTCCCCATTCGGCGAGCCGAGGTAAGCACCACGTTGAGCTGATTGCGCAGTGATTTCTCAAGCTGAGCGGCTTCTTCCACCCTGTCGCAGAAATACTCCGGCGGGATCTTGCCCGAAACCACAAACGGATTAAGACTATCTACCATAAGCTTCAAATTTTCTGCAAAGATACAAAAAATATTTTACCGAAATAAAATTACCTAAAAAAAATAATTTGTTTTTGGTAAAAATACACAAAATCACTTTTCTCTCGCATGAAACAAAAACATGATGATGAAATCAAAATCTTTTTTCTTCAACAGCGCGTTTATATTTTTCTCTTGCCAACTCTTGCGGCTCAAATGAATAGTCAAATTTATATTCATTACTGCTAAACGTGTGGGTATCATGTAACGTTTTTGTGAGAGTCGGTTTGTACATATTCACTATTTTTTCCGACAAATACTGATTGCGAACTGAAATGGCTCTATTTAACACCCCATCTAACATTTGATTATATTTAGCAGCTTCGAGCATATAGGCTTCATTGTTTTTAATGATCTTTTTAACTGAAGTAATCCCAACCACAGGAGATCCATAAAAACCATAATCAGCAATCAATTGCACAATTCTATCAGAGGCTTCAATCGAGTTATCACATAACAAATAAGACACTTCAGAATTAAAAACTTTGGCATAATAATATTTATAGCCCTCTTCATTTTTATTCCAGCTATTTTCGTTTTTATCTTCAAAACGTTTCAACCATTTATGAGCTTCTCTAAAATTTTTATCAGCAATGGCATTTTCTATTTTGTTTTCAATTCTTTCATAACTATTATAATATCTGAATGTCTTAATTCCGGCATAACTCACAACTATTATTAATACCATTATAACAATAGCTTTTCCACACCCTGATGTATCAATTAGTGACATATTTCAAATGTTTTATATAAATAATCCTAAAAATCCTAATAATCTGTTTACGCCAAATGAAACCAACGACACCGCTTTATCCGTTATCGTATTTATCACCCCCATTTTAAATTGATCTTGCGAACCATATTCCAAAGTTTGGGTTTGAGAAAGCCTTTCCATCTCTATCTGGTTTTGGATTATAAGTGCTTCACTAGCTTTAAGATTAGCCTCTGCATTTATACGTTCAATGGCTAAGTTCTCTTTATCCAAATACATTTCATGAGCACGTTTTTCATCTTCCACGTCCTTACAGTGTTCTACATAATCTTTAAAAGCCTTTTCGGCAGTTGTATATATGTTTGAGTTATGGGGAATAAGCCTCATGTATGCACCTGCAACTGGGTTATATAACTCACCTTTCGACATCGCATCAAGCATAGCATAGTAATAATCTGAACTTAACAGTTCTCTATATTTAGAATATACATCATCTATATTTTTCTGTGCATAAGCGAAACATGTTGTTGCAGATTCAGGTATAGACAGCAGCAATGCATATGCTTGAGCATACTCTTCTAACTGAATATGCTTGTTGATTCTTGTTATTATTGTAGCACGGTTCGTTTCATACCAATCAATTATTTTTTTTGATGATTCTTTTATAAAAGAACTCATCTCATCGTTATTTTCGATTGATTGAACCGCATTCATACAAGCCAATTCATCCGAATCACCCACACCAGTTATTTCTTGTGAAATAGCTCCAAACACGTCGCCCGTCAAAATGTTTGCAACATAAAACCCAATATTATATTTGGTGTAGTTTTTCTTTGGTATTGTATTGGTTATACCTTTTTGCATCGTTGATATGACACCTGCAAAAACAAAAGATGGATCTCCTCCGTATCCAGCTACGCCATTGGCAGCAGTTATTTGCAACATACGACTTGCCATCAACTCCGCTGATTGATCCGTAAATTCTTCTGTTATTTTTGGCACCATTATCGTGAGTTTTACTGCATTTTTATAATCATCAGATGCCAGACGTCCATGTAATGCTTCACGTTTCTTATCTATAGCTTCTCGTCTTTGTTCTTCGGATAAAACGCTATTCTTAGGTTTAGGATTATATGTTGTTCCTGCCGGTTTTTCATTATTCTCTTGACATGCAAAACAAACAAGGACAACATCTATCAATAATAAAACAATAACAATGATTAAAACACTATTCTTTTTCATAATACTACATTTTTATAATCCGTTAATCATTATATGGACATCGCCCAATCCTTGGACTTTATTAGAACATTTCACTCCACATTCACTTCGCAACGCCTTTATCAATTCTCTAGCCCAGGCATAAGCACTATATTGTGTACCATCAGATTTCAAAACAGGAATCCTGACATTAATAAAATACAATTCATAATCGGTGTTATTTTGTAATTTATAAGTTCCCTTTTTTGCATGCAAATCCATATAATCCATTATCCAATCACTATACGTGTCACCTGTAATAGCTTCGCTTGACAAATTTATATTCGCCTTTTGAGAGACAGTGAAACGTACTGTTATTTCACGACCATTCACAACAATATCTTTAAAATACTTGCCAATCTCTCTTTCAATGTCATTAACGTTATTATGGAAAGATTGAGCAAAAGATGTGGCAATATCTTGTGTGGCCGTTCCTTTTATTGTCTTGGATGAAAATGCTTTGTTGGTATATGAGTCAAAAGCCGTGATCGTATATGTCAGGCTTTTCTGAAAATTCGGATCCAAGGCATCAAGTTTGCATGAATAATCCAATTCTAAAATGATATCTGGCGATGCAGTTTGGAGCAATAATGTTTTAGCATCCTGTGCCACGCCATCTGCCAAATTCGTCGCCTCTCTGTTCTTAAGCTGTTTCAACGTTTGTTCAAGATCATTCAACGGATAATCCATTTGTACAAATTCGTTTTGAATGCTTGATATTATAGCCTTATTGTCCTTGTTTGCCAAAATATACTTTGTATAATCGCGATCCAAAAAACTACTGCCATTTATTGATACAGTTTTTAACGCATCATAGGCAAGCAATAAATTGTCACTTGGGAGTACCATTATTGATGGTTTTGCTTGTTCTATAACATTAACGACTGTCTTTTCCTCCATTTCAACAGCATTTCCATAATTTGTCAATTTCTGCTGATTACCATTACCTTTATCTTCATCGCATGAATTACATACGATAATGATTGTTATGCCAAGTAAAAACATTTTTAATACATAGCACCATCTGCCTTGTGTGTGTTTATTTTTATTATTCATATGCTAAGAGTTTAATTCATTTCATTTATTTAAACATTAAGGCATAAAAATAGCGTGAACCCATTGTTTTCATTCGATAACTGAGGCTCTGGACTGCCCTATATCTCCAAATGACGAACAAAGCTCACGCTGAAACACGTGAGCATTATTTCGCTTTATCCCTGAAGATATAGATTGAAATTGTCCAGATTTCAGTCATCAAGTTACAGCTAATAATGCCTGTTTATTTATTGTCTATGCGTTTTTCTATTTATCTGTTTCTTAATGCAATTTGTTTAAATCTTAGACTACAAAGATACAAATTTTTCTAAAAAACAAGAAAAAAGATCAAAAAAACAACTTATGAAATGGTCAGATAACATCTACAATGGAAGTAGATATGATTACTCTAAAAACTTTGCTACCCTTTCCGCCATATTACCCTTCAACTGCTCCCTTTTATTATGCCGTATATTTAAACACCTTCCTCTGCGTCATCAGCAGCACAAAGGCGAGCATGGCACCGAATACATCGGAGACTGTGCAGGAGGCGAAGACGCCGTAGAGACTGTCAAGGCCGAAGTCACGGAATATGATGGGCATGATGTACATCATAGGGATAAGGAAGATGACCTGGCGCGAGAGACTGGTGACGATGGCAATCCAAGGCTTGTCGATGCTCTGGAAGAAGTTGGAGTTGACGATGGTGAAGGCGATGAGAGGCGTCATCACTGTGATGTATGGCAAAGCCATTTGCGAGATATCAAGCAAAGTCTTGTCGTTGGTAAAGGCCATAGAAATGATGCGAGGCATGGCACAACCCAATATGGCTGTCACAAAACCTATTGCCACGCACACTTTCATGGTCAGGATATAGACGCGTTTGAGCCTGTCGGGATGACCTGCACCATAGTTATAGCCAGCGATTGGCTGCATTCCCATGCACACGCCGAGTATGATCATAATCATAATCATGATGAAGCTGTTGGCGATGCCGTAAGCGCCCACTGCCATGTCGCCGCCGAAACGGATGAGCTGTTTGTTCAAAATCGCAACCACGCCTGCCGCTGCCACGTTCATCAGGAACGGACTCATACCAATCATGAAGATATTCTTGAAAATATAGCCTTTAGGCTGGAATCCGTGTCTGCGGAAGCGGATGAACGAGTCACGTTTCAGGAAATGCAGCATCGCGAGGAAAGTCGCAAACGCCATCGAGATGGTGGTAGCCCACGCAGCACCAGCGATTCCCATGTCAAAAGCAAAGATAAACAAGGCATCGAGCCCGATGTTGAGCACTGCTCCCGACACCAGCACTATCATCGATTTGTTGGGATATCCCGACGAACGCATCAGCGAGACGAGGTTGAACGCCATGGTGGTCAGGAACATTCCCGGAAGCACGATGAGCATGTATTCTCGGGCATAAGCCACGGTTTCGGCCGTCGCGCCAAACATAAACAGTATCTTATCGAGGAAGATATACGAAAACAGCATCACCAGTCCGCTCAAAACGACAGTGAAAATGACACTGTTGCCAAGGATATTCTCCGCCCAGTTGATGTCTTTCTTACCCAAAACTATTGACATTCTCGCTCCGGCTCCGACTCCAATCAAAGCACCGAAAGCGTGAATGATATTGATAATAGGCAAAGTGATTGCAAGACCTGCTATGGCGAGTGCCCCCACTCCATGTCCTATGAAAATTCGGTCACAAATGTTGTAAACCGACGATATCACCTGACTCACCACCGACGGCAAAGCATACATAAGCAACAGAGTGCCAATGCCTTTAGTTTCCAATTCCTTAGTTCTATCTGTCTGCATTTTGCTTTTCAATATTTTTTGCTATGCTAATTCCATATTCGTATAAAATGTAAAACGGCACAAAAATCAGCAGCTGACTGATGATGTCTGGCGGGGTGATTAGTGCCGATAGCGCCAAAATGACAACTATGGCGATTTTTCGGTTTTTCTTCAGCCAAGTTGAGGTTATGATGCCAATAGATGCCAACAGTCTTATCAGTAACGGCAGCTGAAAAACCAGTCCGGCGGCGAGACAAACTCCCAAAACCGTGCTGATATATGAGCTGACATCTATAATGTTTTGTATGCTTCCGTTGGCTTCGTAATTTGCCAGAAAGTTGATACCAAGAGGTGCAATCACAAAGTAGCTGAACGCCACACCTAGGAAAAACCAAAATACTATCTTCCAGACAATCAAACGGGTACGGCGTTTCATCTTTGACGAGAGAGCCGGCTTAATGAAGCCCCATAGCTGACCGATGATGTAAGGGAAAGCTATCACAAGCGCCCCGACCGCCGACGCTTTTATGTGAAGCATAAACTGGCCGGCAATCTTAGTATTGTAAAGATTCAAGGGATTGGCATTGATTCTCAGGGCTTCAGTTCCTGTAATATCGGCAAGCTTGGCCATCAGGCGGTTGGTGATGAAGTCGCTTTCGGAAGGATAGAAAACGATGTCGATAATGTCGCCTTTGAAAAACGCAAAGAGTGCGATAAAGAGCAAAATAAAAGCAATCCCGATGTGCATCAATACTTTACGAAGCTCATCGAGATGCTCGCCGAAGGTCATTTCAGCATTTTCAGACTTTTCAGTCTTATTTCGCACCGACATTTAAGGCTATTTTTCCTCCGGTTTTTCTTCTTTTTTATCGCCAGCCGGCTCGTTCATGGCATCTTTGAATTCCTTGACACCCTTGCCCATGCCGCGCATCAGCTCGGGAAGCTTCTTGCCGCCGAACAGCAGCAGAATCGCCAGCACGATTAGAATTATTTCACCGGTTCCTATACCGCCTAAAAATAATGTTGTCATATACTGATTTTATTTTTTGCAAATATATAAAAAAGTTTGAAGTTTGTTAAAATAAAATTTACGAATTTGCAATTTCCCTCAACAAATCCAAAGCGTCTTTAACTCGGTCGACAACCTTGAAAATCAATATGTTTTTGCCGTTTTGCTCCTTAAACTGACAACGTTTCAAGTGCTCGGAAGCATAACGGATAATTTTGTTGAAAATCTCGGTTTTGAAGTAATCCGACTCCTGGTCTTGCAGGAAATAACAGGTCATGTCGCCTTTTTTGAGAACGATTTTTTCGAAGCCCAAATCGCGGGCAATCCAACGCAGACGAACAGTGTTCAAAAGGTCGTTGGCCTGTGGCGGAATCTCTCCGAAACGGTCGATGAGATTGTCGGTGAAGCGCATCAGACCTTCTTCGTTTTCAATATGGTCAAGCTCGTTGTAGAGGCTGATACGCTCGGCCGATGAGTCGACGTATTCGTTTGGCAACAGTATCTCCAAATCTGACTCTATGGCGCATTCGCGCACAAACTTCTTCTCCTCTTCCGGCTTCTCGAACAGGTCTTTGAACTCGTTCTCCTTGAGTTCCATGATGGCCTCGTCGAGAATTTTATGATAGGTTTCAAATCCGATGTCGTTGATGAATCCGCTCTGCTCGGCACCCAACAGGTTGCCTGCTCCACGGATGTCAAGGTCGCGCATTGCTATGTTGAAGCCGCTGCCCAAATCGGAGAATTCCTCAATGGCACGCAGACGTTTCTGCGCTTCGTCGCTAAGCATGGGCAACGGAGGTGTCAAAAGGTAACAGAAGGCCTTTTTGTTGGAACGTCCCACCCTGCCGCGCAGCTGATGCAGGTCGCTCAAGCCGTATTTGTGTGCGTCGTTTATAATGATGGTATTGGCGTTCGGAATATCAAGTCCTGCCTCAATTATGGTGGTGCACAGAAGCACATCGTACTTGCCGTCAATGAAGTCGAGCATAATCTCCTCAAGCTTGTCGCCGTCCATCTGGCCGTGTCCCACTGCAACTTTGGCACCAGGCACGCAGCTGATTATCATGTTGTAAACCTCCATGATGTTCTGTATGCGGTTGTGCACAAAAAACACCTGTCCGTCGCGAGCCAGCTCATATTGGATAGCGTCACGAATGACATCCGGGTCAAACACACGCAGTTCCGTCTCGACAGGATATCTGTTTGGCGGCGGAGTGGTTATTATGCTCATGTCACGGGCACCCATCATTGAAAACTGCAGAGTGCGGGGTATAGGCGTAGCACTCAAAGTGAGGGTGTCGACGTTGGTCTTCAACTGTTTCAACTTCTCCTTGGCCGAAACGCCGAATTTCTGCTCCTCGTCGATAATCAGCAGTCCTAAGTCTTTGAACTCCACGTCCTTACTGATGATTCGGTGTGTTCCTATCAATATGTCGACATGCCCCGCTTTGACCTCTTCGAGAGTCTTCTTTTGTTGCTTGGCCGTCTTGAAACGGTTCATGTAATCTATGGTGACAGGAAAACCTTTCAGACGATTGGTAAATGTATGATAATGCTGCAAGGCAAGCACTGTGGTAGGCACCAAAACCGCCACCTGCTTGGAGTCGCTGACAGCCTTGAAAGCGGCACGTATAGCGACCTCGGTCTTTCCGAAACCCACGTCTCCGCACACCAGTCGGTCCATGGGGCTCTGCTTCTCCATATCGCGTTTCACGTCTATGGTTGCCTTAAGCTGATCGGGAGTGTCCTCGTACATGAACGAAGCCTCGAGCTCGGTCTGAAGGTATGTGTCGGGCATAAACTGGAATCCTTCGGAATTTTTACGTTCCGCATAGAGTTTTATCAGCTCTCGCGCTATGTCCTTGACCTTGCTCTTAGTCTTGGCTTTCAGTTTGTTCCAAGCGTTCGAGCCAAGCTTGCTCAGCGACGGCTCAGCACCGTCTTTGCTTGAATATTTCGAGATTCTGTGCAGTGAATGTATGCTCACATAAAGCAGGTCGCCATTCTGATAAATGAGTCGCAGGGCCTCCTGCTGTTTGCCGTTGTGGTCTATGATTTCCAGTCCGTCGAAACGTCCGATGCCGTGGTCGATATGAGTCACATAATCGCCAGGTTTCAAATCATACAACTCTTTGATTGTCAGAGCCTGACTGCTTGCAAAACCTTCGCGCAGATGGAAGCGGTGATAACGCTCGAAAATCTGATGGTCGGTAAAGCAGCATAGTTTCCTGTCATTGTCGACAAAACCCGCCTGAATGGAATATAATATAGGTGTGAAATCGTGATTCGACTCGTCTTTCTGCTGCAAATCGTTCAAAATGCTCTGTATTCGCTCGAGCTGGCGCTTGCTTTCGGAGAAAAAGAGAATGCGGTAATCCCTGTCTTTCAACGAGTTGATGGCGCTTTGCAACATCTCGAAGTTCTTGTTGAAAACAGGCTGGCTGGTAATGTCAAACTCCACTATCTCCTTCCCTATTGAATCGGAATATGTCTCAAACGTAACCGATTTAAACTCATCCAGTTGGGTAAGAAGCTCGTCGCTTTGAGCGAACAAGGTCTCTGGCGAGCGCATGCCTTCACTTTCTTCAAACGCCTCAAATGCATCAACTGCTTTTTTGTATTCTGCATCTATTCTCTCTTTCAGATAATCGGTCTCGTCCAGCCACATAACCGTCTGATTCTGAAGATATTGGAAAATAGTCTCGCGCTCTTCGGAAAGGTTGTGGTCCTGCAGATTCGGCAACAGAACTATACGCTGCAGCTTCTCTATGGAAAGCTGATCAACAGGGTTGAACGAGCGTATCGACTCCACTTCGTCGAAATCGAAAACTATGCGGTAAGGATAGTCGTTAGCAAACGAAAACACATCGACTATGCCTCCACGTATGGCGAACTGCCCCGGCTCAACCACAAAATCAACATGCTCGAAGTTATATTCCAGCAAGGTGTCGGTCACGAAATCCATGTCCACCTTCTCACCCACCGCAAGCTTTAAAGTATTCTTGCTCAATATCTTACGGGTGACTATCTTCTCACTCAAAGCTTCAGGGTAAGAAACTATTATCGTCTTGCGTTCAGACGTGGAAACACGTTGCAAAACCTCTGTTCTCGACAAGATATAGGTGTTATCCGGCTTCTCAGGCTCATACGGACGTTTATACGAGGTCGGATAGAACAGTATCATCTTCTTGGCGTAGTCCTGCTCCCTTTCGCCGAAGATATTCTCCAGGTCGTTGTAGAAATAAGCCGCACTCTCCTTGTCGGGACACACCACAAAATGCTGACCACCCAACTTCTCAAACGCCGCCGCCACAGCGAAAGCCTTAGCCGAGCCGACTATGCCCTTGCAAAACACGCTCTTCTTATCATTAAGATAATCAACGATTTGCGCAACACGAGCGTCGTCTTTATAATATAAAATGGGGTTTTCTTTCACGAGGGCAAAATTACAAAAAAGCCATTAGCTATTAGCCATTAGCCATTAGAATTTTTTACAACCCCTTACCACAAGGTACTGAGAGTAATTCGAAAATAGTAATCATGATTAAACATTTTAATGCCATTTGCAGAAATGCGACCTACCACAGGGTACTGTGAGTTTTTGTCACAGAAATGCGACCTACTACCAGGTACTGAAAACATTTCAGATAAGTTATCAAAAATTGTACTATTTTTGCATAAAAATTAGAGAAATGAGAGTCGTAGTTCAAAGAGTCAGTCACGCTTCCGTAACTATTGACGGGACGCTGAAGTCGCAAATCGGCCGCGGCATGCTGGTACTTGTAGGCATAGAGGACGCCGACAGCCAGGAAGACGTGGATTGGCTTTGCCACAAGCTGACCATGCTCCGCATTTTTGAGGACGACAACCGTTCCATGAACCTCGACATCAATCAAGTGGAAGGAGATTTTCTGGTTGTGAGCCAGTTCACTCTGCATGCCATGACCAAAAAAGGCAACCGTCCCAGCTTCATTCGTGCCGCCCGACCTGAGCATGCCATCCCGCTTTATGAGATGTTTCTCAAGCGTTTGGCGGAAGTCTCCGGACGTAAGGTGGAATGCGGAGAGTTTGGAGCCGACATGAAAGTCGAACTGCTGAACGACGGCCCCGTTACTATCATTATCGACACTAAAAACAAGGAATGACAATGAAAATAGCCGGCATAGAATTCGACCGTTATCCTCTGCTACTGGCTCCGATGGAAGGCGTAACCGACCCGCCTTTCCGCCATGTGTGCAAGATGTACGGGACCGACATTGTCTATTCCGAATTCATATCTTCAGATGGCCTGATCCGCGATGCCGTCAAGAGTATCAACAAGTTACGCTACACCGAAAGCGAACAGCCATTCGGAGTGCAGATTTTCGGCAATGCAGTGGAACCCATGGTCGAGGCCGCTCAGTATGCCGAGCGGTACAATCCCGACATAATTGACATCAACTTCGGATGCCCTGTGAAAAAGGTGGCATCTAAAGGTGCCGGTTCGGGCATAATGAACGACATTCCGAAAATGGTTCGCATAACCGAGGCAGTGGTCAAGGCCGTAAAAACTCCTGTCACTGTGAAGACCCGTCTGGGCTACGACAGCGAGCACAAAGAAATTGTCGAGATAGCTGAAAGGCTTCAAGATGTCGGCATTCAGGCTCTTACCATACACGGACGTCTGCGCACCACCAAATGGGGCGAGCCTGCCGACTGGACTCTTATCGGGGCGGTGAAAAACAACCCCCGCATGACAATTCCTATCATCGGCAACGGCGACGTAGTCGATGGCAAATCAGCGAAGTATTTCAAAGACACCTTCGGTGTGGATGGCCTGATGATAGGCCGCGCCACCTACGGCAACCCTTGGATTTTCAAGGAGATTCACGATTATCTTGAAAAAGGCATAGAAGATGAGAAACCTTCGGTTGAGGAACGCGTGAAAGTGGCAAAAATGCACCTCAACGACTCCTTAAACTATAAAGACGAGCACTATGCCGTCATCGAGATGCGTAAGCATTGGGGGTTGTATTTCAAGGGATTCCCCAACTTCAAACAGTTCAAAATGAAGCTGATGGAAGTGCCGACAGTTGCTGAAGTAACGGAGATTCTCAATGAAATTGAAAATTATTATCAGATTTTGTAAAAGTATCATTTTTTTTTGTACTTTTGCACCCGGAAATTTTTCCAGCTCCTATAGCTCAGTCGGTTAGAGTAGCTGACTCATAATCAGTTGGTCCTAGGTTCAAGTCCTAGTGGGAGCACAAAAAAAGCCGCTGACCAGCGGCTTTTTTTATTCGTAATGCCTTATCCTCACATCTATTCCGTCTTTTTCCAACATAGCGGGTATCACTATCACTTTGGTCTGGCTGTAGTGGTATGGGAACACCACCTTGGGCTTGATGGTCCTTGCAGCTTTCACCAGCTGGTCGACGGTCATGGTATAAGGTTGGTTGCACGGCAGGAAGGCTATGTCAATGTCTTTGACATCAGCCATTTCAGGTATGTCTTCAGTGTCACCGGCGATGTAGATTCTCAATCCGTCAAGGCTTAGAATGTAACCGTTATCCCTGCCTTTGGGGTGGAATTGGGTGTGACCGGCAGTGTAATTGTAGGCTGGAACCGCCTCAACACTGATGTCATCAGCCAGTTTCAGGACGTCTCCGTTTGCCATCACGGTTCCGTATCCAATTTGGTCGGCGCAGTTTTTGTTGGTGATAAGCTGAGTATTGTCGCCCGTCAGCTGCTCAATGGCCGGCTGGTTGAAATGGTCGAAATGCTCATGAGTCACCAAGATGTAATCGGCCTTGGGCATAGAGGCGTAATCTATTTTACGGTTGTCTAGCTCGGCTACCGGGTCGATCTGTATTTCCTTGCCGTCATACTCGATACGGATGGAGGCATGCACTAAAGCGTGAAACTTCACGGTTTTACCGTTTGGTGTGGTGAAACTGTCTGTCTCGTATGCATTGCCCTGACCCTCGCAGGCTGTCGCCAGCCCCAGGAAGGTAACCATGCCGGTGATGAACTTTTTCATTTTGTTTACATTTATTGGGTTAATAGACTACAAAGATAGCAAATATTTCGATTTACCTATTGATAAAAACACTATCTTTGCATTGATTTTTTGAAATTTAATCATGGCAGAACAGGAAAACATCACCAACCTCTCCGAGCTCGGCGAGTTCGCGCTCATAGACCGTCTCGTAAAGAATGTTAAGATTTATAATGACTCCACTTTGAAAGCCGTGGGCGACGATGCGGCTGTTATCGACCATAAAGACGAACAGACATTGGTTTCGGTCGACATTCTATGCGAAGGAGTGCATTTCGACATGACTTATTGCCCGTTGAAACACCTGGGCTACAAGGCGGCCGTTGTCAACTTCTCAGACATTTACGCCATGAACGGCACCCCCACTCAGATAGTGGTAGGACTGGGCATAAGCAGCAAGTACTCCGTCGAAGCGATAGAGGAGATTTACCGTGGCATACGTCTCGCTTGCGACCGTTATCATGTGGACTTGGTTGGCGGTGACACCACAGCGTCGAAAGCTGGGCTCTTCATCTCAGTGACCGTCATCGGTAAGGCCAAGAAAGATGACATAGTGTACCGGAGCGGCGCCAAGCCCAACGACCTTCTGTGTGTGAGCGGCAATCTTGGCGCCGCTTATACGGGTCTCCTCATTCTGGAAAGAGAGAAAGCAGCCTTCATGGCCGACCCGAACATGCAGCCAGAGTTTGCAGGATATGACTACATCCTGGAACGCCAGCTCAAGCCTGAAGCACGTCGCGACATAGTCGAAAAGCTCAGGGAGATGAAGGTAAAACCGACCTCCATGATAGACATATCAGACGGCCTGGCATCGGAAGTGCTGCATCTCTGCAAGGAGTCGGAAGTGGGTTGCATGGTTTATGAAGACCGTATCCCTATGAATCAGAAGACCATACAGACTGCCAAAGACTTCAACATTGTACCAAGCATAGCGGCTTTGAACGGAGGTGAAGACTACGAACTGCTGTTCACCATCGCCCAAAGCGATTACGAGAAAGTGAAAGACATGGACGACGTCCGCATCATAGGCTACATGACAGCCGACCGCGGACAAGCCAACCTCATAACGCCCGACAATCATCAGGTTCCGCTTGAAGCTCAAGGGTTTAAACACTTTTAATGAACGACAAAATAGCCTCGATATTAAAAACCATTCCGACTTCGCCAGGTGTTTACCAGTACTTCGACGAGGCGGGCGAGATTATTTATGTCGGCAAGGCAAAAAACCTAAAGCGCAGGGTATCAAGTTATTTCAATAAGGAACAGACCGGCAAAACCCGGTTGTTGGTGAGCAAAATCGCTGACATCCGTTTTACAGTGGTGGGCAGCGAGGCCGAGGCTTTTCTGCTTGAGAACAACTTCATCAAGCAGTACAAGCCGCGATATAACATCATGCTCAAGGATGACAAGACCTATCCTTGGATTTGCATTAAAAATGAGAGGTTCCCACGTGTTTTTCTCACCCGCAAGAAGGTCAGCGACGGCTCGCTTTATTACGGTCCCTACCCTTCGGTGATGACGGCACGTACGCTGCTCGACATACTGAAGGAGCTTTATCCTTTGAGAACCTGCAAACACAGCCTTAAAGAGCAGGACATTGCCAACAAGCACTACCGCCCATGCTTGGAGTACCACATTGGCAACTGTAAGGCGCCCTGCGTCGGCAACATATCCGAAGAAGATTATAACTTATTGATTTCCAATGTAAAGGAGTTTATTAAAGGAAACATCTCGGGCATATTGAAAGAATTGAAAGCTCAGATGATGGAGCATGCGTCCCGTCTGGAATTCGAGCAGGCGCAGATTTACAAGCGCAAATACGACCTGCTTGAGAACTATCACAGCCGCTCCATAGTCAGCAGCAACACTTTACACGACATGGAGGTGTTCTCGTACGAAGACGCCGACAGCTCGTTCTACGTCAACTACATGCGTATCATACAGGGAGCGGTCATTCAGTCGTTCTCCATAGAGATGCGTCGAAAGCTGGAAGAGAGTCCGGAAGAGCTGTTAACATTGGCAATCATAGAGTTACGACAGCGTTTCGAGAGCACAGTCAAGGAAATAATAGTCCCAATGAGACTCGATTTGGAGCTCGAAAACGTGAAGTTCACCATACCAAAGAAAGGCGAAAAATTCGAGATTTTAGCCCTCTCGACCAGAAACGCGAAACAATATCGCTTCGAGACCGAAAAACTGCGTTCGTTAGTTGACCCGGAGCGTCATTCAAAACGCATACTGGCCGAGCTTCAGAAAGACATGCATCTCCCAGAACCTCCTGTGGTCATTGAGTGTTTCGACAACTCCAACTTCCAAGGCGACTACGCCGTGGCGGGCATGGTACAATTTGTCAACGGCAAGCCCAACAAGAGCGGCTACCGTCATTTCAACATCAAGACAGTGGAAGGCCCCGACGACTATGCTTCAATGAAAGAGGTGGTGCGCCGCCGTTATTCACGCCTGAAAGAGGAAGGCAAGGATTTACCCAACCTGATTATCACCGATGGCGGCAAAGGCCAGATGGAGGTGGTCAGACAGGTCATAGAGGACGAGTTGCATCTGGAGATTCCGATTGCCGGTTTGGCCAAGGACGACCGTCACCGCACCAACGAGCTATTGTACGGTTTCCCTCCAAAAACCGTGCAAATCAAGCCCAATTCGGAAGTATTCAAGCTGCTCACTCACATACAGGATGAGGTGCACCGTTTTGCCATCACCTTCCATCGCAAGCAGTTCCAAAAAGGTTTTGTGCATTCCGAGCTTAACGACATAAAAGGCATAGGAAAGACCACAGCCGAAAAACTGCTCCTAGAGCTGAAATCCGTTAAAAACATTAAAGAAGCTGATTTACAAAAGCTTAGCGAGATTATCGGTCCTGCCAAAGCGACTATAGTCTACAATCATTTTCACTGATTCTTCATCTTCGCAAGACGGCTCACAACCGAGTCCATCACCCTTTCGAGTGTATAAGGATGCATCTCGTTGTAGTACATGAGGTTTTCCTCAAATATGGAGTCTGTTATGCCGTAATGCGCGAAAAGAGTGTCGTAGCCTATATTTTTGAGATAAGCGATTTTCTGGTTAGCGTTTTTCTTATAGGCTATTATGCCCTCCATAATCTCAACGTCGGTCAGCACATCCACCATCTGCTGCTCGCTCAGCAACACAGTGGGAGCCGCTTTCTTCTTTTCACTGCTGCAACTGGAGAAAACGCAAATGATTAAAAATATCAATAAAACCTTTACTTTCATGTAGCATGAAGGTTAGTTGCCGACCTCCGACAGGAACTGTATTCTCATCAAACGCACTTCCTCCTCCTCGTACTCATTCTCGCCCAGGGTGCGCATGGCAGTCTCGAGGTCGTCCGATTCAGCCTCTTTGAAATACTGAATGATATCCTCCTGATGGTACTGATCTATGTTGTCGCGGGTGTAGTATCTGATGTCAAGGTGTGTGCCGCTGGCCACTATGCTCTCGATTTCGGTCAACAGCTCGTCGAATTCAAGATTCTTCGAATAAGCTATATCTTCGAGAGGTATTTCCTTGTCGATATTCTGTATGATACTGATTTTCAATGCCGATTTGTTAACCACAGACTTCACCACCATGTCGTTTGGACGGGTGATTTCGTTTTCCTCCACATATTCCTTGATAAGGTCTATGAAAGGCTGTCCGAACTTCTGGGCCTTGCCTGCTCCCACTCCGGCTATCTGAGTCAGCTCCTCCATAGTGATAGGATATTGGATGGCCATATCCTCAAGCGAAGGATCCTGGAAGATGACGAATGGTGGCAGGTTTTTCTTCTTTGCTATGGTCTTACGAAGATCCTTAAGCATGGAGAAGAGGGTCTTGTCGGTGCCTGAATCCTTCGACAGCGACACTCTGTCGTCGTCAAACTCATCGTCGTCGGTTTTGTCGTAGTCGTGATCCATGGCAACCATCACAGTGTAAGGCTTCTTGAGGAAGTCCTTGCCTTCCTTCGGCACCTTCAGAATGCCGTAGTTGTCGATATCCTTCATCAACAGCTTGTTGACCAAGGCCTGACGGATGATGGATGTCCAGTATTTTTCGTCGTGGTCGTCACCGGCTCCGAAATACTCGTTGGTGTCGTGCTTGGCGGTCTTGATGTCACCGGTTTCCTTACCAGCAAGCAGTTCGGAAATATGTTTGGTCTTGAACAGCTGTTTTGTGGCAAGCACAGCCTCGATGACGAGTTTGATGTCTTCCTGTCCGTCGAAGCGCACCTTTGGGTTGAGGCAGTTGTCGCAGGCTCCGCAGTTCTCCTTGTCGTACTCTTCACCGAAATAGTGCAGCAGCAGTTTGTGACGGCATACCGGCGATTCGGCGTAAGTGACGGTCTCGTTGAGAAGCTCGCGTGCTATCTCCTGTTCGGCCACGTTCTTTCCCTTGTTGAACTTTTCCAGTTTGTGGATATCCTCGTAGTCGTAGAAGGCTATGCAGTTGCCCTCGCCACCGTCACGGCCGGCGCGGCCTGTCTCCTGATAGTAACCCTCAAGGCTCTTCGGAATGTCGTGGTGTATGACAAAACGCACATCCGGCTTGTCTATGCCCATGCCGAAAGCTATGGTGGCCACTATGACGTCGACTTCCTCCATGAGGAACTTGTCTTGGTTTTCCTTACGTGTCTGGCTGTCGAGGCCGGCATGGTACGGAAGGGCCTTTATGCCGTTAACCTGCAGAGTTTCAGCGAGCTCCTCCACCTTTTTACGGCTCAATGTATAGACTATACCGGATTTTCCGGGGTTATTCTTGATGTATTTTATAATATCTTTGACCACATCTTTGGTCTTGGGGCGCACCTCGTAATAAAGGTTAGGACGGTCGAATGACGACTTGAAAACCTTGGCGTTGGTGATTTCAAGGTTCTTCATGATGTCCTGCTGCACCTTAACCGTAGCCGTGGCTGTAAGCGCTATGATAGGCAGCTTTGGATTGATGGCGTTGATGATGGGACGCAGACGGCGGTACTCCGGACGGAAGTCGTGACCCCATTCCGAGATGCAGTGCGCCTCGTCTATAGCGAAGAACGCAATGTCCAATCCGCGTAAAAACTCAAGGGTTTCCTCCTTGGTGAGCGACTCCGGAGCCACATACAGCAGCTTGGTCTTCTTGCTCACGAGGTCTTCCCTCACCTGCATCAGCTCGGCCTTTGACAAAGATGAGTTCATCACGTGGGCTATGCCGGTGTCAGCACCGAAATTGCGGATCATATCCACCTGATTCTTCATCAAGGCAATAAGTGGTGAAACTACTATGGTTGTCCCCTCACTGATTAGAGCAGGCAGCTGATAGCATAACGATTTACCGCCACCGGTGGGCATGAGCACGAAGGTGTTGTTACCTGCGAGTATGCTCTTGATGATAGCTTTCTGATTGCCTTTGAACTGGTCGAATCCAAAAACATTCTTCAGTAAATCATGTAAACTTTTTTCATCAATTTTTGCCATAGTTAATGCATTAAAAAATTTATTTATCTTTGCATCGTTATTTAATACAAAGTTATAGTTTTTAATTTTAATAAAACAAAAAAAAATTAAAAAAATTTCACATGACGGGAAATATACGCGATATAGCAGTGCAAGTATTTGATAATGAAGCCAATTCCATACTGGAACTAAAAAATCTTCTTACCGACGATTTCGAAAAAGTCGTTAATTTGATATACAATTCCAAAGGGAATGTCATAGTCTCGGGTATAGGTAAAAGTGCAAATATCGCGCAAAAAATCGTCGCCACACTCAATTCCACAGGTACCACGGCCGTATTCATGCATGCTGCCGACGCCATTCACGGCGACCTCGGAATAATACGTGAGGAAGATGTGGTGGTGGTCCTGTCAAAGAGCGGCGAAACACCTGAAATCAAGGTGTTGACTCCACTTATCAAAATACGCAAAAACAAGCTGGTGGCCATAGTAGGCAACCGCGAATCATATTTGGCCAAACAGGCCGACTTCGTGCTCGACACCACAGTGTCGCGCGAGGCCTGTCCGAACAACCTCGCCCCTACAAGCAGCGCCACAGCACAGCTCGTAATGGGTGACGCAATCGCAGTGGCGCTGCTTCAAATGCGCGGTTTCACTGCTCAGGACTTCGCCAAGTTCCATCCGGGCGGCGCTCTCGGAAAACGTCTCTACCTCACGGTGGGAGACCTCTGCGTCAAAAACGGCACCCCTCAGGTCAGTCCGGACGACATTATGACACGTGCCATCATCGAGATATCCGAAAAGATGCTCGGTGCCGCCGCTGTCATCGAAAACGGCAAGCTTACCGGCATAGTGACTGACGGCGACCTGCGCCGCATGCTTATGAAACACCCCAACATAGAGGCAGTCAAGGTTAGCGATATCATGACTAAAAATCCTCTCACAGTGCAGCACACAGCACTGGCGGCCGACGCTCTCAACATCATGCAGCACAAGGAAGTGTCGGTGCTACCGGTAATGAATGGCGACGCCTATGTGGGAATGGTACATATTCACGACATCATCAAGGAAGGAATCATATAATGTTACTCAGAACAGACACCCTGGTCAAGAAATACAAGCAGCGCACTGTTGTGAAAGGCGTAAGCATTGAAGTGCGTCAAGGCGAAATAGTCGGACTGCTGGGCCCCAACGGAGCCGGCAAGACCACCACATTCTACATGATTGTGGGACTCATCAAGCCTTTTTCGGGACATGTTTACCTTGATAATGAAGAAATTACAAAGTTCCCTATGTACAAACGCGCCCAGATAGGCATAGGTTACCTCGCTCAGGAAGCTTCGGTGTTCCGTCAGATGTCGGTTGAAGACAACATTTATTCGGTAATGCAGTTCAAACGCGACATGACCAAGGAGCAGCGCGACAAGAAGCTGGAAGACCTGCTTGACGAGTTCGGTCTGCAGCACATCCGCAAAAGCAAGGGCATTCAGCTGTCGGGAGGCGAACGCCGTCGTTGCGAGATAGCCCGCGCCTTAGCCATAGACCCTAAATTCATACTTCTGGACGAGCCTTTCGCCGGCGTCGACCCTATAGCCGTGGAAGACATCCAACGTGTGGTGGCCAAACTGAAGAACAAAAACATAGGCGTTCTCATCACAGACCACAACGCCAACGAGACACTGTCCATCACTGACCGTGCCTATCTGGTGTTCGAAGGCCAACTGTTAAAGGCCGGCACACCTGAGGAACTGGCCAGCGACCCTGTGGTTCGCAGCCATTACCTTGGTTCCAATTTTGAATTGAGGAAAAAGGATTTTTAAGAGTTTTTCTCTTCCTGACCTTTGAAAATCAACAAACTCACCTTATCTCTGTCGTAAATCTCATTGGCAACTTCCAGCAAGTCGCTTGATGTGATTTTCTCCAGTTTAGCTATGGTTTCGGGCAAGGTCTCTATATGCTCCTCGAAAAATCCGGCACGTACCATGCTTAACAGGTCGTTCATGCCTGACTCGTTGCTCAAGGCCACCTGTCCGATGAGCTGTTTTTTGGCGTTTGAGAGCTGCATGGTGCCCAAACGCTGTGTCATCAGCTTATTCAACTCCTTGTATACCAACTCAATGGAGCGCTCCTGCGAATGAGGATCGACGCCCATGTAGATGGTGTAGTTGCCGGTATCGGAATAAGCGTTGTATTGAGACTCAATTGTATATGCGAAACCGTATTTCTCGCGGATGTTGAGGTTCAGTCGGGTATTCATGCCGGGGCCGCCTAAGATGTTGTTCAGCAGAATCATCTTCAGTTTGTGATCGTCGGTGTATTTGTATGCCAAGCCGCCCATGATGACATGGGTCAAATGGCTGGCCCTGTCTTCTATGCGTGTGGCTGGCTTATTGGCCACGAACGGCACTCTCTCAAACGGCAGGGCATCACCCTGATAATCAGCGAAATACTTATTGGCCAGCTTCAGGAAATCGTCGAATGAGATGTTGCCTATGCAGGCCAAGACCATGCGGTCGGGAGCGTAGTGCTGATCGTGAAACCTCACTATGTCCTGACGCTGATAGCGGCTCACCAAATCTATGGTGCCGAGTATGTTGCGTCCCAGCTGATGGTTACGGTAAATCAGGTTCTCAAACTCATCGAATATCTCGTCGGCAGGAGTGTCGCGATAGGAGTTGATCTCGTCCAGTATCACTTCCTTCTCTTTCTGCATCTCGTTTTCGGGGAAGGTACTGTTGAACACCACATCCGCGAACAAATCCATGGCTTTGTCGATGTGCTCCTTAAGGAATGAAGCGTGAATGCAGGTCTCCTCCTTGGTGGTAAAGGCATTAAGGTCGCCGCCCACGTTCTCCAAACAGCTCAGGATATGGTAGGCCTTGCGCCTTTTGGTGCCTTTGAATACCAAATGTTCTATGAAATGCGCAAGGCCGTTCTCATCGACCTTCTCATCGCGCATACCGGCATTGACCATCAAGGCCAAATGCGACAATTCACCGGCGCGGTGCCGGTGAATTATCTTTATACCATTATTTAATACAGATTGCGAAATTAAATTCTCGTCTGCCATTTTATCTCTTTCTAAACAAACGGAATGCATCCTCGTCGGTAATTGTGATACTCTCTGTTGGCGCCACTCTCTTTCCTAACCATGCGGTATCCTTTGCCAGACCGTCGTAGTCGCCCAAGACACGATATGAGTTCTTAGGGTCAAGATTCGGGTTACCACTGGTTTCAAGCAACACCACAGCCACCTGAAAATCTTTCAATCCGCCGTAGGATTCGTTCCATTTACCGCTGAAAATAGTCGACTGAAGTGCATACATACCGTCAGGATAACCCTCTGTCAGATAGTAGCAGGTGAATTTATCATCTTCGCCCACGCTCTTGAGCTGGTAGTAAGCTTCCTCATAATACTTGTCGTATTCGTCATACCATTGTTTTCCATAGAAATTGGTGCTGCCGTTGCTGTTTCTTTCAAAACAGATGTATCGGTCGTTGAAGAACACCACTGAATCGCCGTAAACGTATGTGGTATCAAGCGATGTAGCCAACAAAGCGTGCGGTCTGGAAACGAACTGTCCTCTAACCTTGGCAGGTTTGTCGCCGGCATATATTGTAAAATGCTCACAGACCAAATCTTTCAGTTCGGCCGGAAGCACCGACTCAGGCAGGTCTCCGTTGACCGGATCTGGCGACCACACTACTGTTTCCTGCTTTTTGTCTTCCTTTTTATTATTACATGAATCAAATCCTAAAACCATAATTGCTGAGAGCGCCAAGGCGCACACAATCATAACGACAGATTCTTTACTTCTTTTCATACGTTTTTCTTTTATTGAAATATCTTGCAAAATTACTACTAATTTTGATACGAAAAAACATTTTTCAAAATAATAAACGCACTTCCGAAAACGTTTAGTATATTTGCAAAGCGAAAAAATTTACCATCATGAGATGTAAAAGACTGATACTCATACTGTTAACCATGGCTCCATTAGCGATGGCAGCACAGCGTGACATAAAAACCGAGCGTATTTCAACCTTTATGTTCCAGGCAACATACGCCTATCAGTTCGCAGGACAAGACACTAAGACACTTTACGGCAACAACCACTCCTTAGGCGCCAGCCTGGTATACAAGACCGAAGGCAACTGGATGTTCAGTCTGAACGGCAATTTCATCTCGGGCAATGATGTCAACATCACAAGAAACGATCTTTTCGGCGACATACTCGACAACAATGGTGAAATCATCACCGGTGACGGCATATACGGCAGCTACGCCATGTTCGAGAGAGGTGCCCATTTTCAGGTGTGTGTGGCTAAGATTTTCCCAGTTTTAGCACCTAATCCCAACTGCGGATTGTTTATAAAAGGCGGTCTGGGTTACCTGTTCAACAGACTCAGAACGGAGTTCGGCTCATACGCCTCTCCACCTCCGGCGCTGGCAGGCGACTACCTTTACGGCTACGACCGTATGCGTGGCGGATTCGCATGGTCAGGCGAGATAGGATATCTTTATCTGAGCAGCACCCGCGTGCTCAATTTCTCCATCTCACTGGAGTTTACGCAGGCATACACCAAATCGTTGCGTGAGTGGGACTTCAACCTTATGCAAAAGGACGGTAAATCGTACGTTGACCAATACATTGGCATACGCGGTGCAATTTACATCCCGACCTACAAACGCAAACCGGCAGAATATTACTATTATTAAAAATGCAAATCATTTATAACTTAATCATCCGCTGTTATTCAGCAATCGTTTTTTTAGCCAAATTTTTCGGAAATAAGAAGGCCTGGGCATGGTGGCACGGCCGCGATAACCAATGGGAACATCTGAAATCGGACGACCCCAATGCCGAGTGGATATGGATGCATGTTTCCTCTTTGGGCGAGTTTGAGCAAGGACTCCCGATTATAGAGGCTTTGAAGGCACAATACCCTCAATACAAGCTTTTGCTCACCTTCTTCTCCCCTTCGGGTTACGAGGTGAAGAAAGATTTCCCACTGGCCGACAAGATAGCTTACATGCCAGTTGACACCATCAGCAACGCCCAGAAATTGACCGACAACTTCAAGTTTAAAGCCGCGTTTTTCGTGAAATACGAATTCTGGTTCAACTATATCAGAGTCTTGCACGACAGACATATCCCGCTTTACTACATTTCGGCCGCCCTCCGCAAGAATCAGTATTTCTTCAAGCCTTGGGGCCGTTGGTTCAGAAACCATTTCTACATGGTGGAGTATTTCTTTGCGCAGAATGAAGAGACCAAGGAACTCCTCAACAATATGGGAATCACCAATGTCACAGTGACGGGCGATACACGTTTCGACCGTGTTTACGACATAGCCCAGCAAGCCCAGCGCTATCCCGACATCGAGCAGTTCATAGGCGACAGAAAATGCATAATAGCCGGCAGCAGCTGGCCGTCAGACGAGCGTCTGCTCTATCATTTCATAGACAACATGCCTGCCGATTACTGCTTCATCATGGTGCCTCACGACATCTCCGACGAGCATGTACAGCACATAGAAGCGCATCTGCATGACTACCAGCTCTACACCAACTTTGACCCGACCAACCAATGCAAAACATTGGTTATCAATAAAATAGGCTTACTGTCTAAAATTTACCGTTACGCCCGTTTCGCCTACATAGGCGCCGGCTTCTACGATGGCATACACAACATTCAGGAAGCCATAGTGTTCGACGTTCCGGTGATATTCGGACCAAAATACAAATCGTTCGAAGAGGCTGTCGACCTGGTGGAACTGCGCGGAGCTTTCGTCATCCACGATCAGAAGGAGTTGGAGGATATGTTCTACAAGTTCATTAACGATGAACAAGCCTACGCTGAGGCATCTAAGATTTGCCACGACTATGTCGCCGGCAAAATCGGAGCCACAAAGAGCATCATGGCTGTATTGGAAAATATGCTTGGCAAATAAGTTTACCGTTTATTCTTGAAAAATCCCGTAAGCAGTTCGAGGCATTCGTCTTTCAACACACCGCAAACCACTTCGGTTTTGGGGTGAAGCAGGTTGCCGAAACGCTGAAAGCCGTTTTTGGGGTCGTCGCAGGCCCACACCACCTTTTTGATATGACAGTGCTCCAAGGCTCCGGCGCACATCACGCAAGGCTCCAGAGTGACATAAAGGGTGCAATCGTCCAGGTATTTAGTGCCCAAGGCGTTGCAGGCCGCAGTGATTGCAAGTATTTCGGCATGAGCTGTCACGTCGGTTAGAAGCTCAACCTGGTTGTGAGCCCTGGCTATGACCTTGTCGTTGACCACCACCACAGCGCCCACCGGCACCTCGTCGGCATCGGCTGCGGCCTTGGCCTCGTTCAAAGCCTGCCGCATGTAGCTTTCATCTGAAAACACTGACAACATCATCTGTAATCCTTTACATCGATCAATTCGCCTTCTTCGTTGTATATCTTCCACAGGCCATATGGCTTGCCGTCGCGATATTCGTTGTCGACGTTAACCTTGCCGCTCACGAAATATATCTTACCTCTACCCTCACGCTTGCCTTTTACGAACTTTCCATAGCTCATCAGCTCGCCTGTGGGATAATAGCCCTTGAAGACGCCTTCCCTTTTGTTATCAACTATTTTGCCTTCCAGACTCAGCAGCCCGTTTTCGTGGAACCATTTCTCCTCCACCCAGGTCGAATCGCGTCCGACCACGTCGTAGTAATAAATAATCCACGGTATGTCGGTTTCTGCATAGCGGTAAACCACCTTTTCGACGTGGCGCACTTCTTTGTGGCATGATGCCAACAGCATTATCAGTCCTAAAACTACTAGTATCTTTTTCATCTGTCAAATTCCAAAGGTTTGCTATTTATTGTTTCTTCAACTGTTCCGTCGTGATAGACAAGCTTGCCGTTCACAAAGGTATGGGTCACCTGGGAGTTAACCTCCATGCCGTCGTATGGAGTCCAGCCGCATTTGTAGAGCATGTCGGCATTTTTAATCACTGTAGGACGGTTCAGGTCGACCAGAGCCAGGTCGGCATAATAGCCTTCGCGTATGAAGCCTCTGCCTTTTATCTGATACAATATGGCCGGATTGTGGCACATAAGCTGAACTATCTGTGTCAGCGACAGCAGACCCTGCTGATGGAGGTTGAGCATCACCTGAAGGTTATTCTGAATGGACGGAAAGCCTGATTTCGAAGTGAAATAGTCGTCAGTGAACTTTTCGTGCCACAAATGCGGAGCGTGGTCGGATCCTATGGTGTCTATATGTCCGTCCACCAGAGCATGGCGCAGTAACTCGCGGTCGGAGGCCATCTTGATGGCCGGATTGCATTTTATGGCGAAACTCTTTGTCTCGTAGTCCTTGTCGCAGAATGTCAGGTAATGCGGGCAGGTCTCGGCAGTTATCTTCTTGTCCTGCAGAGGGATGTCGTTTCTGAACAGTGTCAGTTCCGACTTGGTGGAGATATGCATTATGTGCAAACGGGTCCCGAACTTTGCGGCCATGTCTACAGCTTTCGCTGACGACTTGTAGCAGGCCTCAGTGGTACGTACAAAAGGATGTATGCCCGCGTCCGGCACTACCTCTCCTTTAGAGACCAAATCCTTGCAGCACACAGTATTTTCGTGAATAATCTGCTCGTCCTCGCAGTGTGCTGCAATCAGGCAAGGTGACTCCTGGAACAGACGCACCAGGGTCTCGTTCTCGTTGACGAGCATATTGCCAGTGCTGGAGCCCATAAACAGCTTCACTCCGCACACCTTCTTGGGGTCGAGGCGGTGTATTTCAGCCAAGTTGTCGTTGGTGGCACCCAGGTAGAAGGAATAGTTAGCCACCGACTTCCCGGCCGCAATATCGAACTTCTGTTGCAGGGCCTCAATTGTGGTTGTCTGAGGCTGAGTGTTAGGCATGTCCATGAAGGAGGTCACGCCTCCGGCAACAGCAGCGCAGCTCTCGGAATGAATGTCGGCTTTCTGGGTCAGGCCCGGCTCACGGAAATGCACGTGCTCGTCGATGACGCCCGGGATGAGGTACAAGCCCTTGGCATCTATCACCTCATAGTTTTTCCATGAATCCGAAGCGTTCAACTGTGCTTCGTCGCCGACGATTATTCTTTCTATTTTCTCGCCTGATATGACAACACTTGCCAACGTAGTCTTACCTTCGTTGACAAGTGTCGCGTTTTTAATGATGTAACTCATTATTTCTGTTTTGGTTTAATTCTACCCATCATTCCTCTCCATCTCAAGTTGATGACACCGAATATGGCTTCTCTGAAAATGCCACCCGACATCTTCGACGTTCCTTCGCGGCGGTCGGTGAAGATGATGGACACTTCCTCTATATTGAAGCCCAGCTTCCAAGCGGTGTATTTCATCTCAATCTGGAAGGCATAGCCTATGAATTTGATTCTGTCGAAATCGATGGTCTCGAGCACCCTGCGTGTGTAGCACACGAAGCCGGCTGTGGTGTCGCGCACCTTCATACCGGTCATGAAACGGACGTATGCCGAGGCGTAGTACGACATCAGCACGCGGCCCATAGGCCAGTTGACCACATTGACACCGCATTTGTAACGTGAGCCAATTGCCAGATCGGCACCGTTGGCGCAGGCGTCATGCAGACGGATGAGGTCGTCTGGGTTATGCGAAAAGTCCGCATCCATCTCCGTTACATATTGGTAATCACGCTCCAAAGCCCATTTGAATCCGTGGATATAAGCTGTACCCAATCCTAATTTACCTTTGCGTTCCTCAATGAACAGCCTGTCCGGAAACTCCTGCATCAGGCGTTTCACTATGTCGGCAGTGCCGTCAGGACTGTTGTCTTCAACGACCAGAATATCGAAGGCCATTGGAAGATTGAAGACATACCGGATTATCTTCTCGATATTCTCCTTCTCATTGTATGTCGGGATGATTACAAGGTTTTCTGACATAATTCTTCAAGAATCAATTAGTTTAACACATATTCATTAGTTTCCATCATACCAGGCTTGCCGAGATATGATTTCAATCTACCTTTCACTTTCAACATCTTGCCGTGGTTCTCCGGATGGTCTTTCAGGTTGCTGGACTGAATGCCTGACGGAGCGTTGCTCGGCAGATAGATAACCATACAGTTGTTGATATCGCGTTCTTCCGGTCTGTCAGCAACTATGAAATTGGTTATGTTGGCGTTCTGAGTGAACGGAGGCTCCCAGGTAATCTGCGAGTCGTTGGTGATGACACCGCTGATGATATTAGCCGAACCGACTATGTAGCCTCTCACCCATGACAGATCTTCTGTGCCCTGGTTGAGTATACCTGCCGATATATTATACGGATCGCTTGAGGTACCGGATCCTTCCGGCAGAATAATCGGGGCCTCGCATGGTTCGTTCTCCATCAGGACTTCCGAAAGACTGCGGATGGTGAACTGATATACGCTGTTGTTGCTGTAATAGGTGATGATACCTGTTATGGAGCCGCTGCCCTGAGCCAGCTGTACATTATGGAAACTGGCATAGTTGCTGGTTCTCACCAGAACTGACTGATCCACCAGGTTGCAGTCGTCGTCGTACTGGGCCAGATAATACTGTCCGTAGGCGTCTTCCGGAGCATAAGTGTTGTAACGGTCGGCAGCTCTGAACTCCACATGATTGAACTTCACCAGTCGGCAGATTAATTCTGTATTCAACTCAGATGTAAGCAGCTCGACAGGTTCCACTTTCTTATTGTTTGCCAAGATAGTGATGTTATTCGGATTGAGATCCTGTATCTGAGGCGTGCCGCTGTATTCCGACAAGGTGGCGCCTTTCAGGTATACGCGTATGGAATCGCCTATGCGCAGACCGCTGGTGCTCTTCAGATAAAGTTCGATGGCTTTGTCGCCGTCCTGTATGAACGAGGCTTTGTAGATGTTGCCCGAAGTCTCGTCTCCCACGACTATGCCGTACACCGATGCATCCTCTTCAAACTTATGGATGCCTTCGGCGTGCCACATGTAAAGCAGAGTGTCGATGGTATAAACCCGTCCCACAGGAAGGGTGAAGTCGACTCCCGGAACAGGATAGTTGTTTTCCTTTGCATGCTTGTCTACGCAGGAGAACAACATTGTCACTGCCATCAGTACTAATATGCCGTATTTTCTCATTGACTTTAACATATCTCTATAATCTTTAATTATCAATTATTTATTCCTGGAATACAACTACATCCTTAACCTCCCATGTGGCTGAAGACTCGGTTGTACTGTGATATCTGAATGCTATGTGTACATCACTGTTGCCGCAGAATGCGCTCAGGTCAATATTACCCGCATTCACAAACGTCCAGCTTGAACCTGAAGGATACACAGGTATGTCGAGCTTGGTCCATGTGGCCTCTGTAGGCGAACCTGTGACGTAGTCGGTAGACACGTAAACTCTCATTTCCTCAGTCGGTATCACACCGTATCTGTAAGTGTGCTCGAAGGTGAGTGTTGCTGCATCGTACTCAGACAGGTCGATAGCCGGTGAAATGAGCCAGCTCTGGCTTGTATGGTTGGAGCCGTTCAGATAGGCGCTGGCCTTCATGCAACTGTACTGCTGATCGTGTCTCCAAACGTAATTGAGAGCCGGATCCATCGCCACGTTCTCAATTGTGAACGCGCCCTGACCCTGAGCGAACGACTCACCGAAGATGGTGACAGGCGGAGGTGTAGGTGTACCGTTCTTGATAGCTATTGACTTGATTTCTATGGTACCGCAGGTGCCTTCAACAGACACATACTTCACGGCGAAGGTCACTGTCTTGCCGATGTAGTCGTCAAGCACCACCTCCTTTAAGTTGAAGGTGTTCCAGTCGGCGGAGTTCTGCCATTCCACAGGGACTTGCTCCCATGTGAAATCGTATGGATATTCATCGTAAATGTAATCTTCCGACACCCACAGTGTGAGTTCGTTGTCGAAATTACTGAAGTAACGGGCTATGTACTGTATCTCGGCAATCACATTATCACCGGTCATATTGATAGGTGAAGAAATGAGCCAGTCTTCGTTGGCATAGTAGTTATCTCCTTCCTTACCGGTCATCTTGGCTGTCTGGAAGTCTATGATCCATTCCTGATTGCCCAACTCATTGTATGTGGTATATGAACCGAATGATGAAGCAAAGTTCTGAACGTAAGGCAAATCCATCAAATCACCGCCCGCGCCGCATCTGGCATCAGTCATTGAGACATCCAGTCTGGGGTTGCGCAGCAAAAGCTGCCAGGTGGTGCCGAACACAGATGCTATACTCACCAGCGAGCCTCTGCCTTCAGGGAGTTCCTCGGCGGCAAAGTTGGCATAGCTGTTTGTGCGGACTATGATAGACTCTCCTGAACATGACTGAAGGGTCCTGTTGGTATTGGAGCCCACCTCGGAATATGTCAGCCCTGAGAATGACTCAAACTGCACATCATCAAGTTTTACCAAATCGCAGAGATGTTCGCCTGCTTGGATGCGCTCGATGGTGGTGCTGACTGGCTGAACTTTGTCGACACAGTCTCTTTGATAAATGACTATCAGACTGTTCACATCATGTTCCTGTAGCTGAAGCTGAGGCAGATTGTTGTAGCTTGATACCACTGAACCGTAAAGCTTACAACCTATATAGTCACCCTGACGTACGTTGAACTGGTCACTTCCGCCGTCGCTGGCGCCTCTTCTGTATACTGCCACGCACTTGCCGTCTTCACCTCTCAGATAGAAAGTACGGTAAATGTTGCCGTTGGTCTCATCGGCTATGACATAGCCTTTCACCACGGCGTTCTGGGCGTTGCGGTCGAACACAGTGTCAAACTGATATGAGTTCAAAGCGCTGAGAGAGTCGAGTATACGGCCCACTGTCCAGTCATTTCCTGTAGGGAAAACATTGATAAACGGTTTGTCATTGTCTTTCTTGCAAGACGCAAACAACATTGTAATACCTATTAATAATATAGCGAGTTTTTTCATGGTATTTCCCTTTCTTATTAGTGTCTGACTGTTAAACTGATATAATAGTTAATGCCGTAGAGATAGGAATACTTCTCGGGGAAGCGCTCCGGATCGTCGTAGTCGGAACGGAGCTGCTCGTAACCGTAAAGTACGATGTCTCTGTTGTTGAGCACATTGTTGATACTCAAATTCAACAGTATAGTGTAGCCTTTCACGCTCCACGACTTGCCTGCATAGAAGTCGAGGGTGAAGGCGTCGTCGAGTTTCTTCTGCTGGAGAAGCATCTTGGTACGATAGTCATCGTCGTAGAGGTTCTCGAATGTCTCGGCGGTGTGGTTGGTCGGGTTGACCGCGAGGTAGTAGTCGGCGAAGTAATTGGCGTTGACGCTGACCCACCAGTATTTTGGAGAGTTGTACTTAAGTCCGATTGAGCCCACTGTCTGAGGCATCTCACCCACGTAGTAGTTTTCGAGATAGACTGTCTCACCGTCGTATATAGCGTGTGCGTCGTTATCCTCATAGACGTACACTTTAGGGCGGTTGGTGTAGTGATGGTCTCCCATTGTTCCGGCCAATTGCATGCTGACTGTTGAAGAGAGATTGATGTCGGCGCCCAACTCTATACCCTGCGACAGCTGCTCAATGCCGTTCATGATATAGTTGACATACTTGCCCGTCGACTCGTAGTAGAACGAGCGGTTCCATGTGAGTTGGCCCATGCGTGTCTGATAGACAGCCAAACGGGCCTTCATCAAAGGCGAACGGTATTCGTAAGCCAAGTCATAGCCAAAGATTCTCTCGTTATCGACATTGTTGACTATGGTGTTACGCACTCGCGGAGCCACAAATACGCTCCTGAAATCAGGAGCCTGGCTCTTCATCATTACGTTGGCCACTATGTAGTTGCGTCCATTGATAGCGTAGCTTGCACCGATTTTGAAGCTGCCGTTTACTTGGTTGAGCTTCTCTGAATCGCCATACGACTCGCTGCCGAGGAAACGTCCGTTTTCGAAGTTACCCGTACGATAAAGCTGAGTGTAGAAAGCCTCAAGTCCCAAATAGGTGGACCAGCGGTTCTTGGTGTATGTGAGCTCACCCCAGAGGACTACATTGTTCACATTGGCTATATAGTCATATCCTATGATGTCGCCCACCTTGGCCAAGTGGTTCTTGTTGCGTATGTTGGTCTGCTGGTAGTCGGTGATGTCGAAAGCCTCGCCGTCTGCATATTTGTCTATGTCCAGATAATAGTCACCGCCAAGCAGGTCGGCCACTTTCTTGTAGTAATGAGTCTTTGAAATACCAGCTCTGAGACCACCGTAGAGATGCAGATTAGGGTTGAACTCATATTTGAATCTGCTGGTCAAGCCATACTGTTGCTTGTCCTGACGACGTTCCTCAACTATGTATTTAGAGAAGTAGCCCGTAACAGTATTGCCCTCAGTATTGTTGGCGTTGTTGATGGTTTTGAGGTTTCTGGAGTTTGCCGCATAGAGATTGTCCCAGTTGATCTGATGCATAAGCGGGTCGTTGATCCAGTTCTCCTTATATGCCAGATATCCGTCCCAAGTGTAACCGTCGGCGCCGTTCTCCAATTGATAGAGATAGTAGCTTGGAAGGTTGCGGTAGTAGTCTGGACGCGGGTCGGCCGCCTCACCCCACTCAAGAGCTGTGGAGCCGCCTCTGCCGAACCAGTAGTATGCGGTTGTATTGATTTCGAGTTTCTCGTTAGGGTTCCAGTAATGCTGCAGCTGGAACATAGGCTGGTGATAGGTGCTCACGCGGGCGTTACGCTCGAAACGGTTGCCGCTCCCATCAGTCTGATATCCCCAGTTTGGATTATAGTAGTTGGTTCCCAAAAGGTCGAAAGTCTCCTGAACCGAAGGTGATGAAGTGGCACGGTTTGATGGAGAGCCAAACACCAGAAGACCCAATGAATGTTTCTTGTTCAATCTCTTCTCGGCAGAGAGGAAATAGCTTGTACCGTTATACCATGTGCCTTCGCTCCAGTCTAAACTGCTGTTCATGGGGGTGTAACGTCCCGAAAGCGACACTGTGAAAGCCCAGCCGTTGGACATCATGCCGGTGCTGGCAGTAGCCATGAGACGGTGATTGTACGAACGGTTTGAGAAAGCGTAGCTCAACGACACCTGCTTGCGGTAGTTGCTGGCTCTGGTGGAGATGGCTGTCAAGCCGCCTGGGCCGCCGAATCCCTCAAAGGTGATGCCCGAGTTGACCATGGTCACCACATTGCGCATCACGTCGTTCAAGCCACCCCAGTTGGAGTAGTAAGGACGTCCGCCGTCAGGGTCGTTCATAGGCACTCCGTTTATCAGCACATCGGTGTATTTCGAGTCGTATGCGCGTATGCGGAAACGTCTTGTGCTCAGATTATATGCTGCTATGTTGTTGAAAACGTCGCGCGACGACTGCAGGAAACTCGAGATGTCGGTCGAGCTCTGGGCATCGTCATAATCCGTGTCAATCATGATGATTGTCGGCATAGTGACAGTCGCGGCAAGCGTGTCGTTGGTCAAGTCCTGGGCTGCCAGTCCGTAACCAGTAACAGCAAAAAGCAATAGTAGTAGGTACTTTTTCATTTATTGGATTTTAATCGCACAAAGATAGGGATTTTTCCCACGTAAAAATAAAAAAGGTGAAAAATAATTAAAGCATGGGAATAATCAAAAAAACCAGTATATTTGTACCCAAATTTGAACATCAAACTTATGGCAAGAAAACTCAGCATTTTGGCAGTTATCATACTGCTTTCCGTGGCTGCCTCGTATGCCCAGCAGCAGTTTAAAATGGGTCTGGTAGGATTCTACAATCTCGAAAACCTCTATGACACCATCAACGACCCTCATAAGAACGACGAGGAATTTCTTCCCAACGGCAAAAATGCCTGGAATACGGAAAAATACACCAAAAAACTGCACAACATGGCGTATGCCATCTCGACCATAGGTACTGACAAAGGCGAAAAGTTCAGCACGCCAGAGGGACTTTGGGTACTGGGTGTATCGGAAATAGAGAACCGTCAGGTGCTTGAGGATCTGGTGAAACAGCCCGAAATTGCCAACCGCAACTACCAGATAGTGCATTACGACTCACCAGACCGTCGTGGCGTAGACGTAGCTCTGCTTTACAATCCGAAGTTTTTCAAGGTGACCAACCATAAATCATATCGTTTGGAGGTTCCAAACCAGCCCAACTTCATATCGCGCGATCAGCTCGTGGTGACCGGTATACTCGACGACGAGGAGTTCAGCTTCATAGTCATGCACTGGCCTTCACGCTACGGCGGAGAGAAACGCTCACTGCCAGGTCGTATGGCTGCCGCCAGCTTGTGCCGCCACATAGCCGACTCCATTTTGGCCGACAAACCCAATGCCAAAATAGTGATGATGGGCGACTACAACGACTACCCCACCAACAAGAGCATCACCGAGGGGCTGCGCGCTAAAGGACGTGTAGAGGACATGAAAGATGGCGATTTCTACAATCCGATGTGGAAGATGCATAAAAACGGCGAAGGCACCAACTACTATCGCGACGTGAAAGGCGTGCTCGACCAGTGCATCATCACTCCGGCACTGCTCAAAGACGAAAACGATCCGTACGCCACCTACCAGCTGCTCAAACCCATGGTACACTCCAAGGAGTTCTTGAAACAGCACGACGGACGCTACAACGGCTATCCGTGGCGTTCATTCGCCGGCGGAGTATGGCTGGCAGGCTATTCCGACCACTTCCCGGTTTACTTGATTTTACTGAAGAAAATTTAAATCTTATTCTTTCACGTAGATTCGCTTTACGCGTTGTGAAATTCGCGTCATGATTTCGTATGGAATGGTGTCGCAGGCTTCCGCTATGGCTTCTATCGGATGATTATCATCGAAGAGGACGGCAGTGTCGTCTTCCTGACAATTGATGCCGGTGACGTCTATCATGCAGAGGTCCATGCATACGTTGCCCACTATGGGCGCCGCCATACCGTTGACCCAGAAACAGGCCTTGCCGTTGCCGAGTCGGCGGCGCAATCCGTCAGCGTACCCAATGGGAACGACGGCAATTCGGGTCGGTTTGGTAATCTTACCGTTGCGCCCGTAACCCACGGTCTCTCCCGGACCATATTCCTTGATTTGCTTGATGGTGGTCTTAAGCGACATCACATTATGCAGCTTGCCACGGTCTTCCTCACATGGTGACACTCCGTACACTCCTATGCCCAGACGCACCATGTCGTACTGATATTCGGTAAAACGAGACACTCCGGCAGTGTTCAGAATATGACGGATTATCGGATACGGGAAAGCCGACACTATCTTGGAACTCATAGCCTCGTACTTGCCTATCTGATGCATCACAAAATCGCTCTGCTCAGGCATGTCGCTGGTGGCCAGATGCGAGAACACACTCTTTACCGTCAATTTCGGATTGGCTTTGATTCTTTCAATCAGAGTGTCGATATCTTCGGGCAGGAATCCCAGACGGTGCATACCAGTGTCGAGTTTGATGTGAATGCCAACCGGCTCCTTTAGCTCCGCATCCAACTGATTTATAGCGTCTTCCAACTGCGACAGACTGCGGAAGCTGTAAATGTCAGGTTCCAGATTGTACTTGATGATGTGATCGAAAGTGTTAGTCTCAGGCGTCATCACCATGATAGGCAGTTTGATGCCGCGGTTGCGCAAATCCACACCCTCATCGGCGTAAGCTACGGTCAGATAATCGACATTGTGGAAAGCCAAGGTGTTAGACACTTCGTAGTTGCCGCTGCCGTAGGCGAATGCCTTCACCATCACCATAATCTTGGTCTCTTTTTTCAGTTTGGCGCGGTAATAATTAAGGTTCTGTACAAGATTGTCGAGATTCACCTCGAGAACCGTCTCGTGTGACTTCTGCTGCAGCATCTTCATTATGCGCTCGAACTGGAAGTTACGGGCACCTTTCAACAGCACAATCTGACTGTCGAAAGACTGCATCGGATGGTTGGCGAGAAAATCGGAGGTCGATTGATAAAAATATGAGGTGATCTTTTCGCTTAAGGCGATTTTGCCGCCCGGTTTGAACAAAGAGCAGAGGGCCGGACCTATGCCGATAAATGTGTCAACGCCCTTGTTATCAACAAGTTGAGCTACATTTTTGTACAAAACCTCTTCGGGCAGCTCACTTTGGAGAATATCCGAAAGTATGAGCACCTTGTTGTCATGATGCTGGGCATTCATAAACGACAGGGCTATTGCCAAAGCGTTGAGGTCATTGTTGTATGAATCATTGATTATCAAGCAGTTTCTAACTCCAGCCTTGAGTTCCATACGCATCTCCACCGATTCGAGATGTTCCATGCGCTTGGCTATGGTTTTGTTGGGGAAGTTCAGAAGCAGCAGAACACACCAGCAGTTGATGGCGTTTTCTATGGAGGCGTCGTCTATGAACGGAATTGTGACACTTATCTCCTTGCCATGATAGACCGCCTTAATGACAGTATTGTCACTATTGCTGTTAACCGATGCAATAAACAAATTGGCATCCCTGTCATTCCGGCTCCATGAAAAGGTGTGTATGTCGTGCCGGGCTATGATTTCCGCTATTTCAGAATTGTCTTTGCAATAAACAAGTTTTTCAATATTATTGCAAAACAACTTCAATTTTTCTTCAATTTTCTGCTGTATGTTCTCGAAATTCTTGCCGTGAGCCGGTCCAATGTTGGTGAACACGCCTATGGTCGGCTTAACTATCTCAGCCAGCTTTTGCATCTCGTCAGGACGGGATATTCCGGCCTCAAACAGGGCTATGTCGTGTGAGTTGTTGAGCTGCCACACCGATAGAGGAACACCTATCTGCGAATTGTAACTCTTTGGACTACGGCACACTGTCATCGATGGCGACAGCATCTGATACAGCCATTCCTTGACCACCGTCTTGCCGTTGCTGCCTGTGATTCCCACCACCGGAATGTCGAACTGCGAGCGATGGTAAGCGGCCAGTTTTTGCAGCGCGGCCAAGGTATTATCGACCACAATGAATGCGGCTTCGGGATAATTATTATACGAATTTGTATCAGAAAAAGCGTTTACAACAAAAGCACGGACACCTTTTTCATACAGTTCAGCTATGTATTTATGGCCGTCGTTTCTGCCACCGGTGAGGGCGAAAAACACTGTATTCTCCGGTTCGACAAACAGTCTGCTGTCGAAAAGGATATTCCTTATGATATAATCAACCGATTGATTACCAATCACTTCACCTCCAACAACAGAGGCTATTCGCTTTATTGTATACACTTCGTTTCGCATACCGCAAAATTACTAAAATTTTAACGTAAATCGCTGACAATTATTTTTTTAAAATTTTATTTGCATTTAAAAAATTTAATTTATAACTTTGACGGCGTAAAACGAGCAGCTCCCATGGTACCAATCAACAAGTCTTTTGGCCTCCCCAAAATCGGCATCACACAGGGTGATATAAACGGTATTGGTTATGAGGTGATTCTGAAGGTTTTAGCCGACCCGCGCATTTTAGATTCTTTTATTCCCATAGTTTACGGGCAGTCGAAAGTTTATTCATACTACAAGAAAAATTTCGGCATGGAGGAAATGTCGTATACAGTTATACGCGACGCTTCGCAGGCTCAGCCCAAACGCATCAACATCATCAACCATACCGACGAAGAGTTGAAGATTGAACCGGGATTTTCCACACCCACAGCGGGCAAAGCCTCGTTTGCGGCACTGAAGCTGGCCACTAACGACCTGCGTAGCGGCCTGATTGACGCCATGGTGACAGCGCCTGTCAACAAATCCAACATTCAATCGGATCAGTTCAAGTTCAAGGGACAGACCGACTACATTAAATCGTTTTTCCCTGATAATGAATACATTACCATATTGGTTTCAGAGAAACTCCGCATTGGTTTTGTTACCAACCATCTCCCGCTTAAAGAGGTGCCTTCAGCTATCAACAAGGATTTGATTGTCAAGAAGTTGAAGCTTATGAACTCCGCTCTGATAAAGGATTTCAGCATACAGGCTCCTAAAATAGCTGTTTTGGGTCTCAACCCTCACGCCAGCGACCACGGCCTGATAGGCAACGAAGACGACGACATAATCCGCCCGGCCATTGAAGAGGCCAAAAACAACGGCATTATGGCCTTCGGCCCCTTCCCTGCCGACGGTTTCTTCGGCTCGGACACCTGGCTCAAATACGACGGCGTACTCAGTATGTACCACGACCAGGGTCTGATTCCGTTCCGTGTGCTAGCAGTGGACGGAGGCGTTAGTTTTACAGCCGGACTTCCAGTGGTACGCACCTCGACAATACATGGCACAGGTTACGACATCGCCAATAAAAATATCGCGGACCCCGAAGCATTGAGGCACGCGATATTCCTTGCAATTGATATTCTGAACAACCGTCACTGACGTTCGTACGTCTGCACTTCGTCGTAAACGTATTCCAGTTTGATTCCTGCCTGGCGGAACATCTCTTCCGATTCTGCTCCATCGTGATATTTGCGTTGGCAAACCACACGGACTATGCCGCAGTTGATGATGAGCATGGCACAGGTTCGGCAAGGTGTCATTCTGCAATACAATGTACTGCCTTCCAAGGCTATGCCGCGACGTGCCGCCTGAGCGATGGCGTTCTGCTCGGCGTGAACGGTACGCACGCAGTGCTCAGTGATACGTCCGTCGGCGTGGATCATCTTGCGGAACAAGTGTCCCACCTCGTCGCAGTGGGCGAGCCCGCGGGGCGAGCCCACATAACCGGTCACCAGAATCTGACGGTCCTTCACTATGACACAGCCGCTACGGCCACGGTCGCAGGTGGCACGCTCGGCCACTGTGTCGGCCAAGTTCATGAAATACTCATCCCATGATGGGCGTTTGTACTTCTTTTCTTCAATTTCCTGCAACACTCCCTCCACCTTGTTGTGAAGATCCTCTATGGTGCCGTTGTTTTGGAATACATAGTCGGCCTGATGTATGCATTCGCCTAAATTCTGCTTGTTAGGGTCGGCATTGTTCATCTCACGCTCCTCGTTGGACACGAAGGTCTCGAAGCTCACCGAGTCGGTCTCCGACTTGCGCTCCGTAATGCGGGCGTAGCGCACCTTACGGTCGGCGTCCACAGCGAACAGATTAAAGTTGCCTTTTGCTCGCAAAGCCTTGATTTCGCCTGGAGTACGAATGCTCTCGATGACGGCATCCTTACCGTTATTGTAGGCGCGGTCGTATAACTGCTCGGCTATGTAGCTCGGGCTATTGTTGGCGCGAAGCTCGTTGGCGACAGCTGTCAAGGTGTCGCGATTCACTTCCATGCCACGGCGTTTTATCTCTTCAGCCAGAAAAGCGCGCACCGAATAGTGGACGTAGCCTTTTTTCTCAACGAGATATTCAACTATGGTACCTTTTCCAGCACCCAAAGTCCCTGTAATTCCTATAATATTCATTATTTTTAATTTTTAACTTCGTCCTTAATGTCTTTAATCCACTTTTCAACTCTCAACGGCTTGTAGTTCTCCATCCTCTCCAACAACTCTTTAGGGTCATCAGTGACTATGATGTTATGGTAATGCTCACTGCGCACAAAACCGTCTTCTATGCCGCGTTTAATCCAGCTGATAATACCGTCAAAATAGCCGAGAGTGTTGTAAAGCGCCAAAGGCTTGTCCATCAACCTCAGCTGGTCGGCCACCACCACCTCAGTTATCTCGTCGAGGGTGCCGAAACCTCCTGGCATGGCTATGAAAGCGTCAGACTCACGCATCAGTATCTCCTTGCGCTCAGCCATAGTCTTGGTCGGAATCATCTTTGTGATGTTCGGATGACCGATCTCATGAGCAAGCAGAAAATCGGGCATCACTCCGACAACCTCGCGGCCGTTTTCTAGCATTTTGTTGGCAATTACGTTCATCAAACCGACGCTGCCGCCACCGTAATACAGTGTGCAGCGATTGTCGGCCAGCAACTCGCCCAAACGTGCCGCCGCCTCAGCGTAACGCTTATCCAAACCTATGCTGCTTCCGCAGAAAACACATATATTCTTCATCATTCCAAACTATTCTCCGTCTCGGATTTAATGGATAATCAGTCTGATTGTTTACAACAAATACAATCTGCAAAGGTAGTAAAAAAAATTTTGTGCGCAAAACTTTTTTTTGTTGGCACATTTTCAAAAATACCGTAACTTTGCAATGACTATTTTTAGTTTTTATGAAAAAGAAATGGATTGTCTTTGCAGTGATTATCGCCTTGATTATAGGTGTGGAGTTGCTGTATGCCCTGGGGCCGATTTCAGGACCCATGCCAACCTGGCTTTCGATAATGCCTCCATTGATTGCCATTGTGATAGCCCTCTTGCTGAAAGAAGTGATATCAGCATTGTTTTTTGGTATTCTTGCCGGCACATTTATAATGAATCTGTTTGACGGTCAGTCGCCTTTAACGTCATTGGGTAACGGCATGCTGCGTGTTGTCGACACATACATTACCGGTGCTTTGTTTAACAATGAGCATACCATCATCATAATATTCACCATTCTGATCGGAGGCATGGTGCGCATAATCTCGGCAAACGGTGGAATGCACGCCATAGTCAACTGGCTGATGCGCCGCGCCAAGAGCCCCCGCTCCGGACAGTTGATAACATTTTTGATGGACATCTGTATGTTTTTCGACGACTACTCCAACACCCTGATGGTAGGAAACACAATGCGTCCGGTAGCCGACAAACTCAAGGTATCACGCCAGAAACTGGCCTACATAGTCGACTCCACTGCCGCTCCGGTAGTGTCTATAGCCTTTGTAACCACCTGGATAGGCGCCGAGTTGAGCTATATAAACGCCGGCATTGAGGAAATAGGGATGGATGCCTCGGCTTACGTAGTGTTTTTCCGTTCGCTCAAATACAGTTTCTACCCCATACTCACCTTAGGATTTGTGTTGATGATAATACTCAGCCAACGCGACTTCGGGCCTATGCTGAAAGCTGAACGTGAGGCACGCTTGAGCGAGATTGCCAATGAGGAGTCTGTGGCGACTAACTCAAAGGTAGCCCATGGCATTGATGCCGTGCTGCCTCTGGCAGTACTTATATTTTGCACCATAGCCGGACTGTTTTTCACCGGTTACAATCCCGAAATCTGGAATGACACCAATCTCAACTTCATTGAGAAACTGTCGTCAATAATAGGGCAGTCAGACTCTTTCACGGCTCTGATGTGGGCCTCATTGCTGTCGCTGCTAACCGCTATAATCATGACGGTTATGCGCGGTTCTCTGCCATTTGGCAAGATAATGGAAGAGATGATGGATGGCTTTAAAATGATGTTCAATGCGGTGATAATACTCACCATGGCATGGGCCATCTCTCTTGTTACACGAGACATACACACGGCACAGTTCGTCTCCGACCTGTTGCTGAAGCTTTCGCTTTCGCCCATGCTGATTCCTGTATTGACCTTCCTTTTGGGAGCTTTGATAAGCTTCTCGACAGGCACATCTTGGGGTACCATGGCCATACTTTACCCCCTCATTTTGCCAGCCTCTTGGGCATTGAGCATGGAGCACGGATTGTCGGTGGATCAAGCCATGCCGCTGTTCTACAACGTGGTGGCTTCAGTAATGGCAGGTTCAGTGATGGGCGACCACTGCTCTCCTATATCAGACACCACCATCATGAGTTCGCTGGCGTCAGGATGCAACCATCTGCAACACGTTAAGACACAGATGCCTTACGCATTGACGGTTGGCACCGTGGCATTGTTATTAGGCGTATTCCCAACAGCATTAGGAATGCCGTCATGGGCGGCATTCCTAATGGGTTTTGTTGCATTATATCTGATTATCAGATTCTTCGGCCAGAAGGTTGATTAGAAGTATTATCGGATGATTTTTTCAAAAATCCTTATTCCGGTTTCCAATACCTTGTCGTTAAAGATGTAGTCAGGATTGTGAAGGGGCTCGTGAGCTTCGCCGCATCCGAGACCGAACAGGCAGACGGGACATACGGCGGCGAAGCGTCCGAAGTCCTCCGACCAGCGGAAGGGCTCGTCCAGATACCGACTATCAAGACAGAGCGCTGCAGCCGCAGCCTCCACAGTCCGCACAGCCTCGTCGTCGTTCATGGTGGCGGTGAAAGCCTCATGAATACTGCTGCCGAACTCGAATCCCTGTTTGTCGGCTACCAGAGCGCAGAGTTGCACCACGTCGGCGGTCAGATGCTGCAGTTTCTCGTTGTCGAACGAACGCAGTGTAAGCCATATCTCGGCATGAGCCGGAGCTACGCCGAAAGTCTCCTCACCCAACACAGCATGGGTCATGGTCATCATGGTCAGAGGTGTCTCTTCCCGCAAACTTTCAGCCTTTTTCTGGAAAATGTCGAGCAGGGCCGATAGCACATGCTGAGGGCTGTGACCGCTCTCAGGCTGGGATGCATGAGCCGTCACCCCTTCGAATATGAGTTTCAGGCCAAGCGAGCCGGCTGCAAAACAGCCTTTGCGCAACAATATCTGATTTTCGGGATAGCCCGGAATGTTGTGCAGAGCATAAGCCACATCGGGTTTGATTTGCTCAAACTGAGGGTCGGCCAGAATAGCCTTGGCACCCTGTCCGGTCTCTTCGGCCGGCTGCCAAAGCAGCACCACTTCGCCGTTTTCAGTGCGATTTTCACTCAGCCTTTGGGCCAAGCCCGCTATGATGGCGGCATGTCCGTCGTGACCGCAGCGATGCGAGCAGTGACGGTCGCCTTCGGGTATGTTCAAGGCGTCTATGTCGCCCCTCACCATGATGCGGTTGCCCGGATTCTTACCCCTGAAAACAGCCGCTATGCCGTAACCGCCAATGTTTCTTATATGTACATCAGGGTGAAGCCCGGCTATGAAATCGTTCAAAATCGCATTGGTTTTCACCTCTTTGCCCGACAGTTCCGCATTGTCGTGCAACAACTGCCGAAATTCAATAATACTCTGCATTTTTCAAATAATTAATCGTCTGCAAAAATAAATAATTTAATCACAAAAAATCGTTCAAAGTGTCAAAAATTTATTATCTTTGCAGTCATATAATAGAGTCGTTTTATGAAAAAGAAGTTTTTATTGCCGATATGTCTTTTGCTGCTGGCATTATGCTCATGTAACAATGGCCGCAACCTCAGCCCGACCGAGGACAGCAGCGAGTTCGTGACGATCACCGATGTGGTGCCGGATGCCATACTTGAGATACGTTACTATAGCACATACAATTTCGTCGGCGCCCGCATAGACGGATACCTTCAGCCAGTGGCTTTGATTACAAGGCAGGCCGCCGAGCGTCTGCGTGAGGTCAGCGACGATGTGATCGCCATGGGCTACCGTCTGAAAATCTACGATGCCTATCGTCCGCAAATGGCAGTCGACCATTTCGTCCGCTGGGGTGCCGACCTCAACGACAGCCTGATGAAGCCTTACTTCTATCCCGATCTGGACAAGAGCGTACTATTCGTGCAACAATATATTTGCGACCATAGCGGTCATTCACGCGGTTCCACAATCGACCTGACTCTTTTCGACATGAATACCGAAAAAGAGCTCGACATGGGAGGCACTTTCGACTGGTTCGGACCTGAAAGCCATCCCGATTTCTGTGGAAATCCTGAAACCGGCGAATACACAGGCGACAACAGCGCCAGTCCGGCTGGACGCAACATCACTGCCGAACAGTTCGCAAACCGTATGATTCTGCGCGAGGTCATGATGCGTCACGGATTCTGTCCATTCCCGACAGAATGGTGGCATTTCACGCTTTGTGACGAGCCGTTCCCTGATACTTATTTCACTTTCCCGGTCAAACGACTGTAATTTTTTGATTTTTGAAAATGAGAAAAAATAGACAAGATGATCAGCAGATGGGCATGTCTTCACGTGCAGGACTGCTATTGGTAATAGTTGCAGTCGTAACACTTGAAGCAACATCCATCATACAGTTCTACTTTGCACAGAAAAGCATTAAGGAGGAGGCCTCAATGAAGGCGAAGAGTGAGCTGAAGAGTGCCGAGAGCAGCATCATGGACGTGGTCGACCAGGCTGAGGCCGCTGTGCGCAACAGCATCTGGGTGGCTGAGTGGTGCCTGGAGAACCCAGACAGTCTGATGCGCGTTCCGCAACGCGTGGTGTCGGACAACCCCGTCGTCGTTGGATCAACCCTCGCCTTAGTTCCGAACTACGACAAACGACAGCCATTATGCGCCCCCTACGCCTACCGCGATCTGGAATCCGACAAGATACATACCGTATCGCTGGCTTCAGAAGAATATGACTACCCTTCACACGAATGGTTCGTTCGGCCTTTGGCTTTGGGTAAAGGCTACTGGTCGGAACCCTATTACGACGATGGAGGCGGCAATATGCTGATGACCACTTACTCCATGCCTGTCAGGGACCGCGAGGACAAAATCGCCGCCATTCTAACAGCCGACATATCGCTGGAATGGCTTACTAACCTCATGGACTACATACAGACGTATCCCAACGCCTACAGCATGATTGAAAGCCGCGAAGGAACCATTATGGTTAGCACCGAAGGCGCCAACACCAGCGTCGATCACAAAGAGGTGCTCTCCTTCCAAGCCCCTGTCGAAAGGACAGGCTGGATGTTGACCATAGTCATTCCCGAAAAAGATTTGATGGCAGCCGTGCGTCGTGTTAGGGTGATAGTCAGCCTGTTCCAGTTACTGGGTATTGCCATGATTATTATCATCATCAGAGTGGTATCGCGAAACGAGGTCAAATACAAGCATTTAAACATGCAGAAAGAACGCATCCAAAGCGAGCTGCGCATCGGACACGACATACAGATGGCATTGATTCCAAAGAAATTCCTTTGGCGCGACGAAATTGACACGGTGGCATCCATTGTACCTGCCAAAGAGGTGGGCGGAGATCTTTACGACTTCAGCATACGCGACGACAAACTGGTGTTCTGCATAGGCGACGTGTCTGGCAAGGGAGTTCCGGCCGCTTTGGTGATGGCTGTCACCTTGAGTCTGTTCCGCTCCATATCGTCACATGAGTCAAGTCCTGCAAAAATAGTGACTTTCATCAATGACACCTTGTCGGAAAACAACGATGGGGACATGTTTGTCACATTCTTCTGCGGAGTGTTGGACCTGCAGACCGGACAACTCAGTTACTGCAACGCCGGCCACAACCCTCCCCTGTTGCTTGGCGAAAGCGTAAGTCAGTTGCCGGTGGTTTCCAACATCTCGCTTGGAGTGATGTGTAACGCCAAATACCAGGAGCAGTCTATCCGCCTGAATTACGACGACACTCTCGTACTGTACACCGATGGCATCACCGAGGCCGAAAACTCCAAGTTCGAGCAGTTCGGCGAGGTCCGACTGATGAAGACCATGCAGGACAAACGCGATGCGAAAGGCCATTTGGAAGCCCTACAGAACGCTGTCTCCGATTTCGTCGGCGACGCCTCGCAAAGCGACGACATCACTATGCTTATAATCCATTACCTGAAAAAAAGCTAACGGCATATCGGTTTTTTTTGTATCTTTGTAATTTGAATTTTATGTATCTCAATACATTGATTTTTAAATAAATAGACATTTTAATGGACAACATTATCATCACCATCAACCGCGAAGGCGGTAGCAGAGGCGGCCAGATAGGACGCGAACTTGGTAAGAAATTGGGACTTAAAGTTTATAACAGAGCCCTATTGGACAGTGTAGCCGACAAATATAATATCACCAAGGATGAAATAGAGCGCATCAAAGCCAAAAAAGTGAGCTTCTGGGACGACTTCTGCCAGTTTTACACACAGTTTGGCGCTGTTACAAAAGACTTCATGGCAGATAACACCAAGGTGACATCAAGGCAGTTGTACTATGCCGAGGCTGAAATTATGCGCAACTTGGCATCACAGGAGTCGTGCATCATCATAGGACGTTCGGCATTCAATATTTTCAAGAACAACCCCAACGTCATCAAGATTTTCATCACCGCCGACATGGATGTCCGTGTTAAGAATGTCAGCGAACGCTACGGTTTGGATGAAAAGACCGCCCTCGAACAGATAAAGAGTGTGGACACTGCACGTGAGAATTTTACAAAGACCTTTGCCGAAGTGTCGCGTTACAACCTCCGCAATTACGACTTTACCATCAACGTCAGTGATTACACCATTGAGGAAGCCGCAGCTCTGCTTGAGGGAATTGTCCGCAACAAGATAAAGAAACATTCTCTATAACATCATGAACGTTTTATATCCGTTGAAGTTTAAGCCTGTCTACCTGGAGAAAATCTGGGGCGGACAGAATGTGAAGACCTTGCTGCATAAGGACTTTGGCAAGCTCATGAACTGCGGCGAAATGTGGCTGCTGTCGGGAGTTGAAGGTCAGAACAGCGTGGTGTGCAACGGCAATTTCGAGGGCGACGAACTCAACGATCTGGTGGAGACCTTCATGGGCGACCTTGTAGGCGATAGCGTGTTCGACAAATACGGCGAGACCTTCCCCCTGCTGATAAAAGTCATAGACCCTCTGACATGGCTTTCGGTGCAGGTGCATCCAGACGACGAAATAGCACAGAAGATAGGCCTGGAGAACGGCAAAACCGAGATGTGGTATGTGATGCATGCCGACAAAGACGCTCAGCTGGTGTCGGGTTTCAACCGGGAGGTAACCAAAGCCGAGGTCGAAAAGCTCATTTACGACAAAAAGATAGCTGAAGTCCTCAACTACAAGGATGTGAACGAAGGCGACGTGTTTTTCATTCCGGCCAGACGCATTCACGCCTTGGGACCGGGCTGCATGGTGGCCGAAATTCAGCAGACCAGCGACACCACCTATCGCGTATACGACTGGGACCGCATCGACCAACACGGCATGTACCGCGAACTGCATATACCGCAGTCGTTGTTCACACTGAACTACAAGCACGAGGACAATTATCGCACTGAGTACGAACGCAACAGAAAAGACTCGACTGTCAAGATGGTGGAATGCCCCTATTTCACTACTAATTTCATCAACCTTGAAAAAGGAGTGGCCTTGGCCAAAGACTATAACGAGCTGGATTCATTCGTCATACTGATGAGTGTGAGCGGCAGTTTCAGCCTCAAATATGAGGGCGGCGAAGAGATAGTCGGCCTGGGAGAGTGCATACTGATTCCGAACATCATAAACAAAGTGGAAATCAACGCTTTGGAAGAGTGTAAATTATTAGAAACTTATATTGTTTAATTGTTAAAATTTGATATCATGAAAAAATTATTGGCAACTTTGCTTTTCGGAATGATGTTTTTCGGTCTGTCAGCACAGAACAAATCGGACCTGCCGAACATCACATTGAAGAACCTTGACGGCGAATCTGTCAACATCGCCGAATTGAACAACGACGGCAACCCGTTTGTGATGACCTTCTGGGCCACATGGTGCGGACCTTGCGTTAAGGAACACAACGCCCTGACCGAGGTGTACGATGAATGGGTAGAGGAAACAGGCGTGAAGATTTTCGCAGTTTCTATAGATGACGCCCGCTCTACAGCCAAGATCAAACCTTTCGTAGACGGCAAGGGCTGGCCTTTCGAGATTTTGCTCGACGTGAACAGTGAGCTCAAACGCGCCATGAACGTCAGCAACCCGCCTCACACCTTCCTTTTTGACGGTGACGGCAAGATTGTGTGGCAGCACACCGGCTATCTGGACGGAGGCGAAGAGGATCTGTATCAAGAAATCTTGAAAATCTCCAAATAGGTTATAGATTATTGAAATTATGATGAAAAGAATATTCATATTAGTGACTTTCGTACTTGGAGTCACGACGGTGTACGGCCAGGATTTCTTCAACAAATCGAAGGTGACCGGCAGTTTCCAGATTGACGGAAACTACTATTGGGAAGACGAAGGAATAGGCATCACCGCTGACAAGATCAACGGCGAAAAGTTCGGAGCCTACGGATTCGGCAAGATGCAGTACCAGTTGGGCAACTTCACTGCCGGCATGCGTTTCGAGGCATACCAGAACACTCCTATGTCGGGCTTTGACGCCAGAATCAAAGGCATGGGCGTGGCCAACTACTTTGCGACCTACGACAATGGCACCATTGGCATTACCGTGGGCGACATCTACGACCAGTTCGGCAACGGCCTGATTTTCAGAACATACGAAGAGTGGACCCTCGGTTTTGACAACTCCCTGCGGGGCATACGCGCAGTGTACCGTCCGACTGAAGGCGTCACACTGAAAGGTTTGTACGGAAAGCAGAGATATTACTGGGCATCTTATACCGAAGAAAGAGGCTATGTGCGCGGCATTGACGGAGAATGGGACCTCAACCAGAGCATTTCGGCATGGAATAACGCCAAGCTAAAAGCAACCTTAGGCGCCAGCTTCGTCAGCAAATACGAAAAGGGTGACAATATGGAAATCTATGGCATGACCTACAAGGTTCCCGAAAACGTGGGCGCATACGCAGGCAGAGTCAACCTCGGTTACGGCAGATTCGGCTTCTCGGCTGAATATGCACACAAAATCAACGACCCTTCGTATTTCAACAATTGGATTTACCGTGACGGCGAAGAGTTGCTGGCATCCTTGTCATATTCACAGAAGGGACTCGGCATAGTGCTTCAGGCCAAACGCGTGGACAATATGAGTTTCAAGTCGATGAGAACAGCGTCGCAGAACGACCTCGACATCGGTTTCATCCCGCCTCTCAACTATACCCACACTCACAGCCTGCCGTCTATGTTCTCTTATGCGACACAGCCTAATGGCGAGATGGGTATACAGTTCCAAATCAACTACACCATCCCTAAAAAGACTGCTCTTGGCGGAAAATACGGCACCAAGCTCGCATTCAACTACAGCCAGGTGAACGACATCAAACGCGACTCCATAATGGCAAACGGCGAGCCTACGATAAATCTTATTGGCACCAAAGGTTACACCTCTCCGTTCTTCGCCATAGGAGACAAGATGTTCTATCGCGATTTCAACTTCGAGATCGAGAAGAAGATCAGCAAAGACTGGCACCTCACCCTGATGTACATTAATTTGTATTACGACATGGAGACCATAGAAGGTCATCCGGGAGCTGAGGCAGTTGAAGCTCATTTCGCATTCGGCGAAGTGATTTACAAGGTTAACAAAAAGCACAGCGTTCGTCTGGAACTGCAGCACATGTGGGACAATGTCAGCCAGGATCAGGAAATCGATCCGGTGTATGAAGAATACTATGTCAAACGCGGCAACTGGTTCGCCTTCCTCCTGGAATACACCATTGCCCCTAAGTGGTTCATTTCGGTGGCCGACAAGTACAACTACGGCAACCCTATTGCTGAAAACCGCGACCATTATATCACAGGTTCGTTCGGATACATCAAGGACCAGACCCGTATTGCCATCAGCGGCGGCCGTCAGAGCCAAGGCTTGGTGTGCGTGGGCGGCGTCTGCCGTGAAGTGCCGGCATCGAGCGGAGTTGCATTGACAATTACCACATCTTTTTAGTTAGCAGTTAAAAGTCAATAGTTAAAAGTTGAAAGAGATGAAAAGATTATCATTGATTATAACAGCAGCGGCTGTCATTTTAGCAATGGCGTCATGCGATAAATTGGATGAACCTTATAACTTATCGCCAGTGGTCGAAAAGAGCGACACCATACCGTTGGAGGCTGCCGATACACTGAATTTCGACGGCAAGCTTGTAGTTTTGCTTGAGGACTATACCGGAGTCAAATGCCCCAATTGCCCGGCAGCTGCCGAGATTGCGGCACAGTTGCAGGAACAGTATGGCGAACACCTGCTGGTTTTGGGAGTACACCCTATGTCGGCATTGCAGAACCCTGCTGGCGGATTCCCGGATTTCAGAACCGAAGACGGCGATGATTGGAATGATTATTTCAATATCTCGGCTTATCCGACGGGAACTGTAAACCGCATGGGAGCTATAGGTCCGGCAGAGTGGACAGCAGCAGTGGGTGAACTAATCGGTCAGAATGCTCCGGTCAGACTTATAGTAAAAACAGCCTACGACAACTCGACAAGAGAGGTGCGTGTAAGCGTGCATGCCAGGTTCTTGCAGGATGTAGAAAGCGACGACGTACGTATAATAGTCTGCATGATGGAGGACAATATCATAGGCAAGCAGCTGACACCGGACGGCGTCATTAACGAATACACGCACCGCCATGTGTTCAGAGGCACAGCCGACGGCCTTACATGGGGCAAACTTTTCACAGTCGCCCATGTAGTTACCGCAGGCACCAATGTGGTCAACAATATGAAGTTCACTTTGGATAATGAATACGAAGCCGATGAGTTCTACATCATGGCTATGGTCACCGACAACAACACCAGAGAGGTTTTGATGGCGGCTGAGAATAAGATAAAATAAAAAGGAGGCCTATTGACCTCCTTTAGTAGCGGGGGGCGGATTTGAACCACCGACCTTTGGGTTATGAGCCCAACGAGCTACCGGACTGCTCCACCCCGCATCGTGAATTGGGCTGCAAAAATACAACATTTTTGCTGTCGTGTCAAGTGTTTTTTGAAAAAAATTGAAATATTTATAAAAATATGGATCATAAAGCAGGTTATGTAAACATTATCGGAAAGCCTAACGTGGGCAAATCGACCCTCATGAACGACCTGGTGGGAGAAAAAATCAGCATCATCACGTCTAAGGCTCAGACCACACGTCACCGCATACTCGGAATAGTTAACGGAGACGACTTCCAGATAGTGTTTTCCGACACCCCTGGCATTATCAAGAATCCGGCCTACAAGATGCACGAGATCATGAATCAGTACATCAACGTGGCTTTCATTGACGCCGACCTGATACTTTACGTTGTCGACATCACCGACAAAAAAGTTGATGAAGAGACCATAGAACGCGTCAAGAAAATGGAAGTGCCGGTGTTTGTTTTGCTAAACAAAATAGACCTCTCCAACCAGGAGGATGTGGAGAAAGCCGTGGAGTTCTGGAGAAACACCCTTCCGGCAGCCACTGTCTTCCCCATCTCGGCCATGCATCAGGCCAACATACAGTTTGTGTTTGAAAGCATATTGGAAAAGTTGCCGGTATGTCCGCCATATTTCCCCAAGGACGAACTCACAGACCGTTCGATGCGTTTCTTTGTGACCGAAATCATACGCGAGAAGATACTGCTCAACTATCAGCAGGAGATTCCGTACAGCGTTGAGGTGGCGGTCGACGCCTACGAGGAGAGCCAGAAGCTCATCAACATCAAGGCTACAATTTATGCCTCACGTGAGTCGCAGAAGGCAATACTGATAGGCAAAGGCGGTGCAGCCATCAAGAAGGTGGGCATACAGTCGAGAGCCGACATTGAAGAGTTTACCGGTAAGAAGATTTTCCTGGATTTGAGAGTGAAAGTCGACAAGGACTGGCGTGACAATGAGGAGGAGTTGAGGCATTTCGGGTATGAAGCCTGAATTTAGTTCGGAGTTTGAAGTTATAAGTTGAATTATGAGTAATATAGTTGCAATAGTTGGAAGACCTAACGTCGGAAAATCGACGTTGTTTAACCGTTTGGTGCAGTCGCGCCAGGCCATAGTTGAAGAAAGCAGCGGCGTGACACGCGACCGCCACTACGGCCATAGCGACTGGAACGGCAAATCGTTCACAGTGATAGACACAGGCGGTTATGTGGTCGGATCAGATGACATTTTCGAGGAAGAAATCCGCAAACAGGTGGACCTCGCCATTGACGAAGCCGATGTGATAATTTTCGTGGTTGACGGACAGGCAGGAGTGCATGTGCTCGACGAGGATGTGTCGGTGGTGCTTCGCAGATGCAAGAAAAAAGTGATACTCGGAGTTAACAAGACGGATATCCCGAGCAAGTTCGGCGAGGCGGCTGAGTTCTACGCCCTCGGACTGGGTGAGATTTTCCCGTTCTCGGCCATGACAGGCACAGGAACTGGCGAGTTGCTGGACGAGGTGGTGAAATACCTGCCTAACGACACCACAGAGGACTATTCCAACCTGCCGCGTTTTGCGGTGGTGGGCCGTCCTAACGTGGGCAAATCGTCCATGATCAACGCCTTCCTCGGACAGGAGAGAAACATTGTTACCAACATAGCCGGCACCACACGCGACAGCAACAACACCCGCTTCAACGCCTTCGGCATGGACTTCATGCTGGTGGACACTGCCGGATTGCGCAAGAAAAGCAAGGTTTACGAGAACATCGAGTTCTATTCGGTGATGCGTTCCATACGTGCCATCGAGGAATGCGACGTGGCCATTCTGATTATAGACGCCACCGAAGGGTTCCAGGCTCAGGACATGAACATACTCCGACTGATAGAACGCAACAAGAAAGGTCTGGTCCTGGTGGTCAACAAATGGGATTTGGTCGAAAAAGACAGCAACACCCACCTGGCTTTCGAGAATGCTATCAGGGAAAACACAGCTCCTTTCACCGACTACCCCATCATTTTCACCTCGGCCATCAACCGTCAGCGCACTTTCAAGGTGCTTGAGTCGGCACATCAGGTTTATGAGAACAGAGAACGCAAGGTACCGGTACGCGAACTCAACGACACCATGCTTGAGATTATCAACAACCAGCCTCCGCAAATTGCGTCACGCGGCCGTTACCTCAAGATAAAATACGTCACCCAGCTCAAGAGCCCTACCCCTCAGTTTATCTTCTTCTGCAACCTGCCAAAAGACGTGAAGGACAACTACGTGAGGTTCTTGGAGAACAAAATCAGAAGCAACTGGAACTTCAACGGGGTGCCGATACAGCTGTTCTTTAGAGAGAAATAAAGCCATTAGTCGATAGCCATTAGTTTTATTACTAACGACTAATAGCTAATGGCTAATAGCTAATGGCTAATAGCTAAACCATGGACAACGAAGAGTTAAGAATAGACAAATGGCTTTGGTGCGCGAGGCTTTTCAAGACCCGCACTATGGCGGCCGATGCCTGCAAGGGAGGTAAAGTGAAGGTTGACAGCGTATCGATGAAGCCTTCGCACGACGTCAAGCCAGGTGAGGTTATCAGCGTACAGCTGGGCCAGTTGCACAAGGTTGTGGAAGTGGTGAGCATCCCCAAAAGCCGTGTGTCGCCCAAAGACGTGCCCAACATTTACAAGGACGTCACTCCTGCCGAGGAATACGAACGCATTGAGTTCATGCACGCTTACAAGGTCGAGTACCGTGACCGTGGCGCTGGCCGTCCCACCAAAAAAGACCGTCGAATTCTTGACAAGCTAAAGAGAGAAGAATGATTTCTAACGTACAGAATATAAATATAGCTGAGTACGACTACCCTTTGCCTGACGAGAGGATAGCCAAATATCCTCTGGCAGAGAGAGATGCATCTAAATTATTGGTTTTAAAAGGCGCGTCAATAAAAGAAGACCATTTCCGTAACATAGGGCAGTACCTTCCAGAGAAGTCAGTACTGGTTTTCAACGAGACTAAGGTCGTTCGCGCGCGCCTGCAGTTTGTGAAGGAGTCGGGAGCCGCCATAGAGGTGTTTTGTCTGGAACCGGTAACCGGTGGCGGCGACTACCAGCTGGCGTTTTCAGCCCCCTCACCTGTGGAATGGCATTGTCTGGTGGGCAATTCCCGCCGCTGGAAAGACGGTCCGCTCAGCATGCCTCTGACCGTCAGAGGTCAGGCAGTGACTTTGTACGCCGAACGTCTGGAAAAGAACGACGCCTACTCTTTGATACGTTTTTCATGGGAGCCCTCGGCCATGAGCTTTGCCGAGGTGTTGGAAGCGGCGGGTGAGATACCGTTACCTCCTTACCTGCATCGCGAGGCGGAGCCGAGCGATAGGGAACGCTATCAGACTGTCTTCGCCAAATATGAGGGCTCAGTTGCGGCGCCGACTGCATCTCTGCACCTGACCAAAGAACTCATAGCCCGCCTGAAAGAACAAGGGCATAGCATAGAGGAAGTGACGCTGCACGTCGGCGCCGGCACCTTCCGCCCTGTAGCCTCCGACACCATAGGCGAACATGAGATGCACTCCGAGTCAATCATAGTGAAACGTCAGACAATAGAGCATCTGCACGACAACATTGAGCGCACCATCATCCCTGTTGGCACCACCAGCATGCGCACCATAGAGTCGCTTTACTGGATTGGAGTTATGTTCATAGAGCAGGGTTTTAACGAGCGCACCCTGCATGTGGAACAGTGGTTCCCTTACCGGGACAGAGTCGCTCTGCCGTCAGCCAAGGAAAGCCTGGAAGCCATATTGAAATATCTGGACATGCATCATCTCGACGCCTTGCATGCAACCACAGCCCTGATGATAGCCCCTTCCTGCCCTATCAGAATAACAAAGGCGCTCATCACTAATTTCCATCAGCCGAAGAGCACCTTATTATTATTGGTATCCGCCTTGATCGGCGACAAATGGCACGAAGCCTATGATTTTGCGTTAAAACACGATTTCAGATTTCTCAGTTACGGCGACAGCTGTCTTTTCATTCCTTCAGCCCGCTGACTCTCGTCTGATATCTCACTTAACTCTATTGTAAAGGTAATCTGCGTAATTTCTCAACACTGCCTTCTTCTCCTCTGGGACCCCGATTTTATCGAGATGTTTCAGCGAGTTTTCGTAATACTTAGTCATGATGTCGGTAACAATACGGCGCACGTCGTATTTGGCGAAAATGTCCAAAACCGCCTGCTGTTTCTTGTCGTCACGGCCCTTTGGCATTGTGAAGTAGCCTTCAAGGAGTTTTTTGTCGTCGGCCGAAGCCAGCTCGAGAGCTTTCAGATATAGATAGGTCTTCTTGTTGTCGGCTATGTCTCCACCTGGCATCTTGCCGAACACCTTCACGTCGCCGTAGCAGTCGAACAGGTCGTCCTGCAGCTGGAAAGCTATGCCAAGGTCTATACCGAAATCGTAGACGGCTTTCTTGTCAGCTTCACCGGCTCCTGCCACTATGGCTCCGATTTTAAGCACCGAACCCAGCAAAACTGCGGTTTTCAGCCGTATCATCTCTATGTATTCGTCCAAAGTAACGTCGTCACGGGTCTCGAAGTTGAGGTCATACTGCTGTCCCTCACACACCTCCAAAGCCACCTTGCATAGCTCAGACAGCACCTCCAGCGAATATGCTTTGTCGGTGTTCATGGCATACTGGAAAGCCTTTATGAGCATGGTATCACCCGAAAGCAGTGCAATATTTGAGTTCCATTTGTGGTATACAGTCTCCAATCCGCGGCGCAGTGGGGCCTCATCCATGATATCATCGTGAATCAGGGTGAAATTATGGAATATTTCGGCAGCCACAGCCGGAGTAAGACACTCTTGAATGTCACCGCCCAGCATCTCGCACGACAGCAAGGCCAAAGTCGGACGCATACGTTTGCCCTTCTGGCTCATGGTATAGTCGATGGGGGCGTACAACTCGCTGGGAGTTCCCATAAAATCTTGTTTCTCAATGAATTGAGAAATCATTTCCTGAATTCTTTCAACAGATGTCATATATTCTTTCTATTTAATGTCATGACCAAGGATGGCAGCACCAACATATTGGTTATCAAAGCAATAAACAATGTAAACGGCACCAGGAATCCCACAATCTTTGTACCTCCGAACGATGAGAAGGCAAAAATCAGGAAGCCGCTGATGAGTATGCTGGCAGAATAAATCATGCTGGGCACAGTCTCGGCTATGGCCGCCTTAACTGACTTGCGGATGTCGCCTTCGTTATAGCGCAACTGCAGACGATATCTCGACAGATAATGTATGGTGTTGTCTACGCTGATGCCGAGCGCAACACTGAATATCAGCAGCGTCGACATCTTCAGAGGTATACCGCAGAAGCCCATCATACCTGCTGTGAAAACCAATGGCACCAGATTGGGTATAAGTGAGACAACCACAATCTTGAGTTTTTTGAATGTGACTATCATCAAAATGGCTATAACTACGAAGGCCAATATCAATGAATTCACCAGATTATGCAATAGATAGGTGGTGCCTTTCAGGGTAACCGTGGCCGAGCCTGTCATCACCACGTCGTATTTTTCCTTGGGGAAAATCTGGTCTATGGCAGGCCTCAAGGCTTTGCTTATCTCGTCAATACGGGGAGTTGTGACGTTAGCCATCTGCACCGAGATACGGGTGTTGCGCATATCTTCGTCTATATACTGGCGGAAGAAGCCGGGCATAGAGCCATCCTTCATCTTTGGCAGATATTTCATTAGGAAAGTAAACTCGTTGTTGTTTGGCACCTTGTAGTCCTTTCGGTTGCCGTTGTAGAACGCCTGACGGGCAAACTTTACCACTTCAGCTACGCTCAAAGGCTGGCTAAACTCTTTGTATAGCGCCAGAGTGTCCTGCATCTGCTGAATCTTGTTGATAAAGGTGGCGTTGGCCACTCCCTTGGGCTTACGGGTGTCGATGGAAATCTCGAATGGCAGCACTCCGCCAACATTCTCCTCAAAATACATTATATCCTTGTAGAGCTTGTCACTCTTTGCGATATCGTCGACCACACGTCCAGAGGTAGTCATCATCGAAGCTCCAAACATCATAATTACCAACAGCAGGCTGGACACAATGTAAACCACAGACCTATGCGACAACACGAAGTCTGTCACCTTTTCCACTATTTTATCAATAAACTTATGGTTGAGATGACCGAAACTGCTTTCTGTCGGGGCTTTCTGATAACTGAAGAAGGTCGGCAGCAGTATCATTGTCATCACGTAGGTAAGCATGATGCTTACACTGGCAGTAATACCGAAAGGCACTAATAACTCGTTGCGGGTTATTATGAATGCCGCGAAACTTACCGCAGTTGTGGCGTTGGTAAGCAGATTGGCCGGACCAATACGCTTGATGGTGATTCTGAGAGCCTCCATCTTGTCACCGCATTTTTCATACTCGCTATGGTATTTATTGAGCATGAAGATAGAGTTCTCCACACCTATGATAATCAATAGAGGAGGCAAAACGCCTGTCAGGATAGTGACGTCGAAGCCCAACAGCACCATCAGTCCGAACATAATACCCACCGATATGCCCACCAGAGCCATTACTGAAACCAAGGTACGCCAGGAGCGGAAGAACACATAAAGTATTATGCCCGCCACTATGACAGCCAAAATCGTAAAGAATATAATCTCGAACACCATTTTACGGGTGGTGAGTTCGCGAATGTAAGGCATTCCCGAGACATGCATAGCCACTCCGTTGTCAATGCCATACTGTTCGGAGTAAGCACGTATATTCTCCACTATCTGGCCGCGTAACTTGGTGCTGACATGTTCGTTGTCGAACGACACCAACATCAAAGCCGAGTGTTTTTCAGTATTGAACAACAAGCCGTCGTACAAGGCCAAGCTCATTATCTCCTCATGGATGGCATCCACCTCCTGCTGAGTCTGTGGACGGTGCGGTACTACCTGACTCAGTTCAAACCTTTTGAGACTGTCGTTTTTCTTAAGATTATAGATACGAGCCACCGACAGGCATTCCGTCACACCTTCCATGTTGCGGATCTTTTCGGTAAAATCGTAATAGTTCTGGAAATGGCTGAGTGTGAAAAGTTTATCGTCTGTCATGCCCACAAACACCGTAAGGCCGTCGTGACCGTATTTCTCAATAAAATCATGATAAACAATCATGGTTGAATCGGTGTCGGGTAAGGTGGTGGCTATGCTGTAGGCCATCTTCACCTCTATTGACCTGATAAACATGTAGATGAATACCAAAAGTATCACCGTGAGGTTCAACACACGGTGCTTCAATATATAATCGGCGATTTTATCCCACATTTCTTTATCAAATAAGGTTGCAAATATACAATTTTTATTTTGACAAAGTTTCACCTAAATTAGATTTTTATAAAAAAGAGACGCACGATTGTGCGTCTCTTCCTTTTATCGTTTTTATCATCAACTGAAGAATCTATTCCCAGAGATGTTTTCCGTAAGTACGCTTACACACTAAGTAAGCTATAATGCCATATGCTACAATCTGTATCCACAAGGCGCTGAGCTCGTGCTGCACGTCGTTGAGGGTGGCACCCATCTCGCTGATGCGCACGAAGCCGTTGACTCCGAAGGTCGAAGGGAACAGCCATGAGAAACCTTTCCAGAAAGTCGGGACATTGCTGCCCGGCCATGAAATACCGCTGGCAAACAGCAGAGGTATGGAGACGAACACAAACATTATGATGAACGACTCGCGGTCATGTGCAAAGGCAGATATGATAATGCTGAAGAACGTACATGATAACACGTACGGCAACATGAACGCCAGCAAGGTCTGCCAATGCCAGATGTGCGCCAAATTGAACAGCACAGGCACTATGCATGCCACATAGGTTGCCACCAACACGTAAATGAGGAAGATGGCCGACGCTTTGCCGAACAGCATCTCCACAGGATTCTTTCCTATGATATGCGGCTGGGCCTCGTGACGGCGGTTTTTCTCACGTTCCTCACCTGCCATCATACCCACGCCCAAAATCATGGTCTGCTGTATAATCATCATCAGAACTCCCGGGATGATGAAGGTGGCAAATCCGCTCTGAGTGTTTGTCAACGGCACGTATTCGTATTTTATAGGGTATTGGAAGGTGGAAATCTGTTCCTCTGTGGCACCCGGCAGACGCTGAGCCTTGATCTCATTGTTCATGTCGAGCGACACTTCGGTACATCCGCTAAGCACACCTTTGTAATACATAATACTTCCCATGTCGGCATACAACTCTACCGTTGATTGACGAAACTCCACAATGTTTTTCTCAAAGTCCTTTGGAATGTAGATTATACAATATGCCTGATGTTGGTTTATCAGTTCCTTTGCCTCTTCCATTTCGGCACAATGCCCCACTATCTCAATGTCTCCTGTGGCATCGGCACGACGCAAGAACTCGCGGCTAAGCTGAGTGTTGCAGTTGTCAATGGCCAAAGTAGCCACTTCACGGACATTTTCATTACTGTAGAGATATGCGTAAAGAACAGGGTATAATAAAGGTACGATGACGAAGAACACTACCACACCCTCGTCGAGCAGAGCGCACTTCAACTCGTAGATAAACACTTCTATACTATTTCTTAGCCATTTCATATTCCAAAGTTTAATGAGTATAATGATATTCCAAAAGGAATTTCTTCAAACGTCCCAAAACCATGATAGGCAATCCCAAGAAGGCTATCATTACCGCCCAATTGATCCATGAATAATACATCGGTCTGCCGTTTAAAGCCTGATCGACATATATCAGGTAGTAATTACGCAGAGGGAACAGCCATGACAAGGCCTTGAGCGGTGCCGGGAAAGCTATCTGCGGGAAAGAGAATCCGGAGATAGGGAATGACAACACTCCCCAAAGTGTAGCCAAACTCAAAGCCCAGCGCAACGAAGGCAGCATTCCGCAGAGGAATATGCCAAAGCCAAGTGCAGCGTTTATAAGCATCAGCAAAGCCAACAGCATCGGTCCAATGCCGCTGTGCAGCGGGAACTTCCACCATTCATAGAGTATGCTGAAGCAGAATATGCCCATGATAAACCATATCACGACGTGAGGAAGAAGTTTGCCTATGAGGGCTTTGACTATGTCATTGCCGGCCAGGTCAAGCCATTCCTTGGAAGTTTCCTCCTTGAGTTCAACGTAGATGGCATAAATGGTCACCTGCATAATCAGAAGCATCAGAACGCCCGGGAGCAGAATGTTGCTCAGATAAACCGAATAGTTTATCAAAGGGTTGTTGATGGCATGCATCTCCATCTTGATGGGCTGTAACACTGCCATTGCCTGATCTTCGGTATAGCCTTTGGCATAGAGAGTTTCTCTGCCTATGCCTGCGGCTGCCAATTCCGACATCATCTTCATGTCGCGGTATGCCAGAGATCCTGCAACGAGGTAGGATCCGGTGGTATAGAACGACACTGTGGGTTGCTTGCCCGAAATAGCGTCACGTGTAGTGCCTTTAGGGATATAGTAGAACGAGTATATCTTACCCTGCTGGATGGCTTTACGCGCAGAGGCCACATCGGGAAAGTGCTCGATGATGTTGGTCTGTTGAAACGCGTCAAGGTTGCGTATAACCTCGCGTGTGACGGAAGTGTTGTCTTCGTCCACTACGCCGGCCGGAAGCTCCGTCGGAAGCCCCTCGCCCATCAGCGTAGTGAAGAACAAAAACGCCGCAACGGGAGCGATGACCATACAGAAAGTATATATCGGCCTCGCTGCGAGCCTCTTCACCTCGCGCTTCGAGATTTCATATACCTGACTGATACTGCTCATCGTTTATCTCACACTTTCGTTGATTCTGTACAATACAGTCATACCAGGTCTGAGTCCACGTACAGGAGTGATAGGCTCAGCGCGAACCTCGAAAGTCTTGAGGTCGTATTGGCCAGTCTGCTTAGTAGCTTTCCATGCGGCATAGTCACCACGGTCTTTCATATAAGTCACTGTCATAATGACGCTGGCACCTATAGCTGGAATTTCAGCTGTGAAGTTTGCACCCATTGGCATCTTTTTGAGATGGTCCTCGCGCACGTTGAAGGTTGCCCACATGTCGTCCATCACGGCAATGTTCATGATAGGAGCTCCGGTACCGACCAGCTCGCCTATGTGCGGGAAAATGTCGGTCACCTCGCCGTCGGCATAGGCGAGCAAGATAGTCTCGTGAATGTATGAATCGACCTCTGCGACTGCGCCCTTAGCCTGATCGACCATAGCGGCGGCCATTTCCTTATCCTGTTTCTGAGCACCGGTAACAGCCATGTCGTACTGTGACTTAGCGGCTTTCTCAGTAGCGATGGCGGCATCGTACTGAGCCTTGGTTTCGTCGTACTTCTGCTCGCTCACCACACCTTCTTTGTAAAGGTTGGCCACTCGTTTGAATGACTTTTCCCAAATGTCACGGTTGACGATTGATTTCTGCCAGAGCTCGTAGGCACCGCGAATCTGCTCTTCACGTGCACCGCCCTCGGCTTTGTCGTTCAAAGCCATAGCCTGGGTCTTCACGGCCTCGACCTGAGCCTTCTTTGCCATTACTTCAGGAGCTTCGATGATTGCCAGAGTGTCGCCGGCTTTCACTGTCTGTCCTTCTTTTACACGGAATTCCAAAATACGGCCCGGAACCTTACTTGACACACGGTATTCCGTAGCTTCAGCCTGACCTTGGATGATTTCGTTGTTTCTACCATAAGTTATTGATCCTATGATACATACCACTGCTATAACTGTGGCCAACACTCCCAATGCGATGAAAGTGTTTATTCTTTGTGTTTTTTCTGTTGTCATGATATTGTAAACTTTGTGAAATCTTAAATGAATTTATTCTAAGTTACCAACTGCTTTTTTCAGGTAAATGTTGGCCATGATGACATCGATTTTAGCATCGATATACTCTGAATGTGCTTGCATCCACGATGTCTGAGCCATGTCGAGAGTTGCCGAAGGCACCATACCCTCGTTGAAGCCCAAGGTAGCCATGCGGAGATTCTCCTCTGCATCTGACATCTTGTCGGTAGTCAGCTGCAGACGTGACTCGGCTTCTTTGATCTGTTTCTCATACTGGCTAACCTGAAGCATAATCAGTTCCTTGGTGTCTTCAAACTGAAGCTTCATGACCAAGGCTTCCGATTTGGCCTTGCGGATCTTGTAGTAACCTTCGCCGAAGTGGAAAAGCGGCACCTTGGCCACCACGCCGATGTTGAAGAATCCGTGGAATTCGTTCTCGAATCCGTTAACCAATGAAGGGTTGGTAACAATGTAATTGCCTGTCACAGCCACCATTGGGAGGAAGTCGGCACGTGCGACGTTGACCTTCTTGTCATAAATCTTGGTGGCAACTTCAAGGCTATGCAGTTCCGGACGGTGATTGATTATGTCTTCTTCGGTGTACTCATTGGTATAAACCGGAATAATCACATCGTCCAGGTTCTCGTCTTCAAGCGAGATTTCACTGTCGAGAGGCAGTCCGCAGCTCTGGCAGAGGAGCATCTTCGACAACACCAGACCGTTTTGAACTCTGATCAGGGTGAGCTCGGCGTCGTTGAGCTTCACCTTGATGGCCAGACGGTCGGCAGCGGTTGCCATACCCTCTTCGGCCAGCTTGTCGACATTGTTCGACATGGTCTGAAGCAAGTCCACATAGTTCTGGGTGAGTTTCAGCTTGTTGGCCAACGAGACAATCTGCCAGTAGGCCTTGTCTGTTGTGACGATAATTTCCTGCTGCTCAGTGTCGAGTTGTGACTGTGCCAACTCCTGACCGTAGCGGGCCATTTTGTTATAAGCACGGATTTTACCGCCGGCATACACAGGCTCCTGCACCGAAATCATTCCGGCGTAGATGTTGTGTGTGTCAAGCATAAACTCCTTGGTAATCTGGTGTCCGATAGCGTCTATTGACTCCAGAATGCCAATATGGTGCAGTTGGTTGATGAAGTTCTGCACTCCCTGGCTGCTGATAATGTCACTGATAATCGGATACTGCATCAACTGCTCGATGACGGCGTCGATATGACCGTTAATACCGCCCTGGATAGAGGAACCGATAGTGTTAAGGGTGTTGATTTTGTCGTCACTCAACAGCTGAATGCTCTCGCTGTTGTACATGTAGGTTCCTTGCGCAACAATCTTGGGGAAGTAGTTTGCAACGGCAATTTTCTTGTCGTAATCAGCAATGTTGACTTTTTCTTCGGCTATCTTGAGATTCTTGTTGTTCTCAAGAGCCATGTTACGGCAATCCTGCAATGAAAGCACTTTTGGAGCTGTCGCTTCTTGTGCAGTCATAGGGAGGACTGACAGTAGCATCAGAGTAATTAATGTTAGTTTCTTCATGTTAGTTTAAACGATTGAAACCGCAAAGATACAAATTAATTTGAATACCTTCAACATTTGTCAGTATTTTTTATTATTTTTGCAAAAAAATATTATGAAAATTTACAAGCACATTCCCAACACCATCACATGCTGTAATCTACTAAGCGGATGTGTGTCTATATTTTTCGCAGCCAACGGACATATACTTTGGGCTTCAGCCATGATATTTGCGGCTGCCGTATTCGATTTCCTGGACGGCTTCGCAGCTCGTCTGCTCGACGCAAAATCGCCCATAGGGGCAGAGCTTGACTCCCTTTCGGACGTGGTCTCGTTCGGCGTAGCTCCGTCTTTCATAGTAGCTTGGTTTTTAAGTCACTTGGGACTGGGATGGTGGTCCATGGCAGCCTTCATTCTGGCGGCATTCGCTGCTATACGTCTGGCCAAATTCAATATAGACACCCGTCAAACCTCGTCATTCATAGGATTACCGGTACCTGCAGTCGGATTGTTCATAGCATCTTTGCCTTTCTTGGTTTTCAACATCGGACAGGACAGCATGCTTTACCGTTTTATAATGAACCCTTACTTCCTATTCGCAATGGTTGCTGTGTTCAGCTGGCTGATGATTAGCGAAGTTCCGTTCTTTTCATTTAAAATTCACAACCTGAAATTCAAGGAAAATATACTGCGTTATTTTGTAGTGATTTTTGCGGTAGTTGCGGTGATTATATTGAAGTTAGCGGCTCTGCCATTCGTGTTCCTGTTCTACATTTTGTTGTCGGTGATTTGCTTTAAAGGATAAAATTTTTTTTGCAGTTTCGATTTTTTATATATTTTTGCAGTTGGAAAGATAGAGAAGATGCCGAAAATCTCATCAAAGAGTAGGCAAAACTAACATTTAATTATCATGAGTTTCAAAAAATTTACATTAGTCGCATTGTTAGTGTTTACAAGCACTTTTGCATTCTCACAGTTCAGATTTGAAGTTCGTTTGGGTGATGCTATTCCGATGGGCGATTTCGGTAGCGGAACCATCAGCAAAACAGCAGACTACCCTTATGGTGACCTTACACACTGGTCATTGAACAACGTCAATGGTAAAGACGGTTATGCCGGAATGGGTGTCAACCTCGGATTTGACGCCACATACATGCTCCCAGTCAAAGGACTCGGCGTTATGTTAGGCATTGACCTCTTCTTCAACGGATTGAATTCCGACATGTACACATGTTTGAACGATTATACAACATGGCTTCAGCATGAAATTGGAATCAGAGAGGCTAACATTACAAAACCTTACTATTTCAACATTCCGATTATGATCGGTGCAAACTACACCTACAGCTTCAATGACACATACGGAATTTGGGGAGAAGTCGCTTTGGGTCCGAACTTCCGTCTCGTTTCAAATTCAGAGCTTAAGATTGACTACGAAATCCCGGTCATCGACGATGAGGGCAACCGTTTCATCGAAAGAATCCAGACACAGGAGTTCAAGTCAGCAACAACATTTGCCTTTAAGATTGGAGCAGGTGCTTTGTTCTGGAACCGCATGAGCGTGGGTATCGAATTCGTTTCTCTCGGCAGCAAAGCAGTTGAATGGACTTATATCGACAAGCACGGCGGAATTGAATATTCACGTCACAACTACACAGGCAATAATGCTATGTCGGCATCTGAGTTCTTAATCAGAATCGGTTATCGTTTCCCTAACAGAAACAAGTAATTTAGTTTCACAGATAAAACAATCAGGGGCGCACGGATGTGCGCCCCTGATTTGTTTTTGTATGGTCGGAAGATTATCTCTTCACGACCTTTATCACTGTTCCGTTAGCCTTGATGAAGTAGATGCCCTCGGTGAGTTCGTCTATCTTGACCTGGATGTCACCGCTTGCTGACTCAATGCGGCGAACTGTCTGGCCGAGGCTGTTGTATATCTCGACATCGCTGCTGGCATTGCCAAGCTGGATGTTGATGACATTGTTGGCAGGGTTAGGATAAACCTTCACACCATTGTTCTCCACAACCTCCACTACCTCTGTTATCACTGAAGAAGCAGGGAACACTACGTTGTCGATCCAGGCGCAGTCATAACCGCTGGACATTGAGCTGTCTTTGGTATATTCCCATTTCAGACTATGCACACCCGGTGTGAGAGCGTATGAAGCCTGTGCCCATGACATTTCGCCTGACCAAGCGCCTTTTTCCTGACCGTCGACACAGAAATGCAATTTGTCGTAGCTACTTTCAGATGACACCTTATAATAGAAGCTTACATTGCTCTCTGTACCCACTGTGATTGAGATTGACAATGATGTTGTCTCACTGTCCTGAATGGCCGACGATTTAGCGCAATAGTTGCCTTCATATGGGTTCTCAGTGACAACTGTCCAAGCGTAAATCGGGCTTGAGAAATGCCAGTCGAAAGCGCTGAAGTCGCCAGTCTCGAAGCCGTCCATAGAGGTTCCCACCGGCAGATAGTATGAATTTTCCATCATATAATTGCCGAAATATGCGGCATAAGGAAGCTCATAGAGGCATCCTTCCTGAGCTGAAGAGCTCAACACGAAGTCGAGGTCGGCATTGAACTGGGCGCCAGCTTCAATCTGAGTAAACTGCCACTCAGTTGTAGCGGCTATAATCTCAGGATGTGAATTGTAAACTGCAAACACAGCCGATGGAGCTGCAGCACCGCCTTGGTTCACCAAAGTGAAATGCACTGTGCCGCCGTCGCCAGGTTGGAGGGCAGATCCGGTAGCTGTCTCAAGCACTGCGCTCACGAGTTCAAAATCTGGAGCAAAGATGCGGGCGTTGAAATGGCTTTCCCAGATATCGGTACCATCTGTACAGACCAGGTTGAAACGGGCCATGGTGTTGTTTGGCACATTGTCGCTCACTGTGAAAGCGAAAGCGTCACTGAGAGTAATGCTCTGGTTGCCTGAAACTGCACCCACGCTCACTTCAGGACTGTTGACGGTGATATATTCGCTTTCGCATGACAGGCTTGCTGTAACGTTGCTTGCGTTGACACTGCCCACGTTCTTAATCACGAGGTCGAAGCTGTAATTGCTGTCAAACTCTATCTGGCTGCCGCCGTTGAGTTCATAGCTTTCGTAAACCACATAAGGGGTGTTGCTTGGCACTGCCATCATCTCTATGGTCTGAGGATATGAGTTGACACCTGTCACCTTCAAAACCAAATTGCCCACCACCTGAAGTCCACCTTCAAATACCACTTCCGCCACTCCGTTTTCGTCGGTCACGCCCATAGCCAAAGCGGCGTCTTCTGCCATAATGAGGCAACGATAATTCTTCAGAGGATTGCCGTTAGGATCGCTCACCGACACCTCTATTGACTGAGTACCGAGCACCACTTGTTCAGGGGTGTCAACTGTGGCTGTGAAAGGTTCGTCGAGCCATACGTTGACAGCACCGTCGCCGAGTATGTTCATATCGTAGAAGTTCCAACGCAGGGCGCCTTCTTCCCACTGACCGGGAGCTGTCACCCATGGGGCTGTCATGCATTTGCCGTCAGCATGAGCGCAGCTGAGCAAACCGATGCGGTCGTTCCACTGGGCGTCGGTCATCTCTCTTTCGAGGTGAGCGCCAGGGCCTTCGGTCTGACCTTCGTTAAACCAGCCGTAACGTGAGTTGCCGATAACGGCCACGGCGAAATTCTGAATCTTCACCATCTTCTCAAGGATACAGTCAGAATCGAAAGCTCCGCAGTCGCAGCCCTGAGAATGGAAGAATGTGTAGTTATGGTCCACACCGTTGGCACCTGCGAAATCACTGTTGGTAATTCCATACCAGCCGGCTACGTAACTCGAGTTGGCGTGTCCGTCGTGATGCACGTAGCTTGTACCTTCATTGATTGCCTGTTTCAGGGCGCTAGCGCTCCAAGTACCTTCTTCCTCATAGAGTTTCGTAAAGTCGTAATCTTCAGGATAGCCCAAAGTATTATAGCCGTTGTCCTCATGATAACCTATGAGCAGTTCCAGATAGTCGGAACCGTTTGAGGTCGGGTTATCGTACAGATGCTCGCCGGCCAAAATCACTTTCTGGAACTCGCCAAGCACAGGAGTCTGCTGGTATGTCAGAGTCTTGTGAATCATGTTTTGAAGGTCGGTTGAATTGTTGAACGACATACGGCATACGCCAATCTCAGGCAGCAGGTCGTCCTCGCCTGGCTCACCATAACGGTTGTTGCCGTTATCGTTCCAAGTGCCGTCCAAACCGTTGTAATAAAGGTCGGCTGGGATGTTGTTGCTTTCCTGATCGCCTCCGCCAGATGTCACATAGCAGTAGAACGGACGGTAAGGGATGATGTCGACATCGCCGCCCAAAACAGCCAAAATGATACCGTTGGTCTGGTATTCCTGAATGATGTAGTTACGAATCTTGTCCTGGTTGTCGCCACCTGTCATGCTGCTGTAAATCATGTCGGTGGTGACAATCTGGTTGCGCAGTCCTATGCTGTTGTAGTATTCGCAATACTCGCTGTATGCGTCTACATATTGTGCACCGGTGATGATGAGTATGTCGTAGTTGGTGACTTCTCTGCCTCTGGTCTCATAGGCTTCTGCCATCTCAGGGTTCTGGGCAAGACGTTTCACGCTGTTCTTGATTTCCTGAGTACCCCAGAGCATCTCGCTCTTGTCGGTTCTCGAAGCCTTGGTGTTGACTCTGACATTGACAGTCTTGGCATACATCAGCTGACCTGTAGCCGGGATGTACTGCACTGGAGTGAAAGCTGAGAAGGCAAAGCCGTAACCGTTCTTGTACTGGGTGGTCACAACTCCGTGGTTCTCGGTAGGATAAACACCTCTCGAAGCGTAAACAGCTTCATTTTTGACCAGTTCCCTCGGAGTATTGTCACTCATTGCGCGTGAAGGCTGATACGGGAAAAGCTCAAACTGTCCCTCTATCTCCTGAAAATCGGCAAGCTCAACCTCGATTGATTCGGCCTCTGTGCCTTGTGGCAGCATAAGGCTGATAGCGTAATAAGGTAATGAAGGGTTGCCTGCCAAAGCTGTCTGCATGCAGCCTTCAAATGAAATCTGCTGATAACCGCGAAGCTCAGTGATCTGAGGGTTATCGAAACGATAGGTTTTTTCCACTGTCTGAGCGAAAGTAATCAAGCTCATGAACGACAGTAACGTAAAGAATACTAACTTTTTCATTGTATGATTATTAACGATTAATCTTAAAGAACCTGCAAAGGTAATGGTTTTTTCATATATAAGGTGCAAAATTTTCATAAAAATAACATTCCCAAACTGATTTCTTTGTACTTTTGTAGTATGAAAATGAGATTCCTATCTATAATAACGCTGCTTTTGACGGTGTCGTGCTCGGCGCCCAAAACAGACGATATCGATAAAAAAATCGATAATTTGCTGAGTCAGATGACTTTGACAGAGAAAGTCGGTCAGCTATGTTGTCCGATAGGCTTTAACCTGGATGACGAACAGTATCAGGCTTTGATGGACAGCCTGCCTTGCGGCGGCTTCTGGGCTGTGTTGCGTGCCGACCCTTGGTCGCAAAAGACAGTGGAGACTGGGCCTGACGCAGTGGAATCGGCCTTGCTGTTCAACAAAATGCAGCGTTATGCCATGGAAAACTCCCGCCTGAAAATTCCGATCTACTTTGCCGAGGAGTGTCCTCACGGCCTTATGGCTGTGGACGCCACCGTCTACCCTACCGGTTTGGGTATGGCGGCCACTTGGGATGAGGATTTGCTGTATAAGGTGGGCGATGCCATAGGCGCCGAGGCCGCAGGCCGAGGCGCTCAGTTTGCGTACGGTCCGGTGATAGACCTGGCCCGTGACCCGCGCTGGTCGCGTGTGGAGGAAGGATTAGGCGAGGATCCTTATCTGTCGGGAGTGTTGGGCGGCGCCGTCATGAAAGGGTTGCAGACCGATCTGGCGGCTACGGTGAAACATTTTGCGGCTTACGGAGCCCCCGAAGGCGGGCATAACGGCGCCGCCTCACAAATGGGACGTCATCAGCTGCTAACAGATTATCTGGTCAACTACGAGATGCTGGTGAAAGCCGGCGCCAAAAGCATAATGACATCGTACAACGCCATAGACGGAGTTCCTTGCACCGCCAACAGCTGGCTGCTGCAGGACGTGCTTCGTGACAAATGGGGTTTCAAGGGTGTGGTTTTCTCCGACCTAGGCAGCATCTGGGCGCTCCACAGCACACATCGAACCGCTGAAAACCAGCTGATTGCCACCGCACAAGCCATCAACGCCGGCGTGGACATTGACCTCGGCGCCTCCAACTACGGCAAATACCTTGCTGAAGCCGTCAAATGCGGTCTGGTGACTATGACAACCGTAGACGAGGCCGTGCGCCGCGTCCTGAGGTTTAAATACGAGACCGGGCTGTTCGACCATCCGTACATAGAAATTCCGGATCAGGCCGATGTGGCGACGCGGCGCACATTAGCGTTACAAACCGCCCGCGAATCGGTTGTTTTGTTGAAAAACGACGGCATATTACCTTTGAAGAATGATATCAGATCCATAGCCGTCATCGGACCGAATGCCGACAACATCTACAACCAGCTTGGCGACTACACCGCTCCACAGCGTCCGGGCGAGGTGGTGACAGTGTTTGACGGCATTCGCAGCCACGTAAATCCCTCAACAAAAGTAACTTACGTCAAGGGATGCTCCATTCGCGACAGCCAAGACGCCAACTTCGGCGAGGCTGTGAAAGCGGCCAAGGCCGCCGACGTGACGGTGCTGGTGGTTGGAGGCTCGTCAGCACGCGACTTCAAGACATCATACGAATCCACTGGAGCTGCCGTCGTCAACGACCATATCTCCGACATGGACTGCGGCGAGGGCTACGACCGCGTATCCATCGAGCTATCAGGCTTGCAGGAAGACCTCATCAAAGAGATAGCAAAGCTGCATAAGCCATTGATTATCGTTTATATCGAAGGCCGTCCGTTGCTTAAGAACACTGCCAACGAAGTCGCCAATGCCTTGCTCACCGCCTTCTACCCTGGCGAGCAAGGCGGAAATGCCATCGCTGACGTAATCTTCGGAGACTACAACCCTGCCGGACGTTTGCCGATATCGCAGCCAAGAAATACCGGTCAGATTCCTGTTTATTATTCGCAACCGAAACCGCACGACTATGTAGAATGTGAGAGCACGCCTCTATTCTGCTTCGGTCATGGCCTGAGCTATACTGAATTCGAATATAGCAATCTGATTATCAATAAATTAAGTGATATAATAGAAATCTCCGTCGATGTCAGAAACATTGGCGATTACCACGGCGACGAGGTCGTACAGCTGTATCTTCGCGACGAATACGCTACCATCACACCGGCCGAGAAGCTGCTCAAAGGTTTCAAACGTGTTTTTATCTTAACCAATGAAACTAAACATATTACGTTTACCATCCCAACGAAAAATCTCGAACCCGGAGAGTTCACAATCATGGTTGGAGCCTCGTCAGATGACATCCGTCTGAAAGAAAAAATCACAATTTGAATCCGTTTTGTAAGAAAATAATGTAAATTTGCACCATGGATATGCTCATTTTAGTTCCGAAAACGACCAATCGTCTGCATTATATCTTTGATTTGATACTCAAAGATCTGCTTGGTATTAGTTTCAAATTGACCACAGACAATGAGACTTTCGCCTCTTACGACGGGCCCAAGATGCACTACGGCACCAACCGTTTCTGGGACGAGCCTTTCCAAAAAGCGACCAGCCTGCTCTTCGAGCATGATATCACCGATAAAGACCCCAAAATCATCGACTATCAGAATCTGAAAGCCCTATTCCCGGTCTACAACGACAAGTCCATGCTACCGTTCGATCTTTTTGCGGCCTCGTTTTACCTGGTGACACGTTACGAAGAGTATCTGCCTCACATCAACGACAAGCATAACAGATTCCAGGCCGAGGACTCCATTCTGTTCAAAATGAATATGCTGGAAAAGCCTTTGGTCAATATATGGGCAATAGATTTCGGCAATAAACTGCAAGAGTTCTACCCCAATCTCAAAATCAAAAAGCACAATTACGAGTTCATCCCCACTTACGACGTGGACGCAGCCTGGGCCTATAAAAACAAGGGTATTTTCAGAACCGTGGCCGCCTCTTTGCGCGATTTCTTCAATCTCGACTTCGTTGAATGGAAGAGACGCCGCAGAGTGATTCTGGGGCTTGAGGAAGACCCGTTCGACACCTTCGACCTGCAGATTCAGCTGCAAAAAGAGCTCAACCTGCATCCTTTGTATTTCATACTTTGCGGTGAGTACGACATGAACGACAAGAACATCTCGCTCAGAAACGACCACTTCCAAGACCTCATAAAGCGTCTGGGCGACTACGCCAGAGTAGGCATTCACCCTTCGTATTCGTCTTATTTAAACAAAGAAAAAGTGAGGAACGAGCTGACTCGTCTGTCACAGGTGCTCAACCGCGAAATCACTATGAGCCGTCAGCATTTCCTGCGTCTGAACATGCCTCTCACCTACCAGATTCTCATCGATCTGGACATAACCGACGACTACACCATGGGTTACCCTTCTCAGACGGGTTTCCGAGCCGGCATAGCCGATACCTTCCCCTTCTTCGACCTTGAGCACGACAACGTTACCAGCCTCAACATACACCCATTCGCCGTGATGGACGGCACCTTGCGCGACTACCTCGACCTGAATCCAGAAGAGTCGTACGCCAGGGTCGCCAAACTGATACAGGAAGTGAAAGACGTCAACGGCAAGTTCATACTTCTTTGGCATAACGAGACCCTCAGCGACGAGAAACGATGGAAAGGCTGGCTGGAGCTTTACAGAAAAATCCTCGACTGCGCCCTCGCCAAATGATACGCTATCTGACTCATAACCAAATAGACAAGTCATGTTGGGACGATTGTATTGCAAACAGCCCCAACGGTTTGGTCTATGTATGGTCATGGTATCTGGACGCAGTGCATCCCGGCTGGGAGGCCTTGGTTGAAGACGATTATCAGACGGTTATGCCCCTTTGCGGCAACAAAAAATTCGGAATAAACTACCTTTTCCAGCCTTTTTTTTCCCAAAAATCGGGTGTTTTTTCAAGAAGTGCCCTGTCCGAGGCAAAAATTGAGGAGTTTTTAAACGCCATTCCCTCCAAGTTCAAGTTTGCCCAAATCAGGCTTGTAGAGACCGGCAGCCCGAACTACTCACAGTATATCATTGAGAATCATAGGAATATCGAATTGGATTTGAATCAAGATTATTCCATTCTTCATGATAATTATCATTCCAACACCAAACGCAATCTCGCCAAGGCTGAAAAAGACAAGCTGACAGTGGACGAAAATGCCGAACCTCTTGAAATTATCAAGCTTTTCCGTGAAAACCGCGGACGGGAGATTACAAAATGGGGTGATGTGGAATATTCAAGGCTTATAAATCTTGTCACAGAGGCCAAAAAACGTGAAAAATGCCTGGTTTACGGAGTTAAAAACCCTGATAACCAGCTGGTTGCAGGAGCATTTTTCATGTTGAGCCACGGCAAAACAGTGTTTTTATTTTCAGGTACGGCCGAGTCGAACAAGGATAACCACGGCCTAACCTTCCTTCTGGATTATGTCATCAGAAAGTACGCCTCAACTCCCAACGTTTTGGATTTCGAAGGTTCTGACAACGACGGATTGGCCAGATTCTACAAGGGTTTTGGAGGAAAAGAATATTTTTACAAGGAGCTGAGGTTCAACAAATTGAATATTTTTACTAAATTTGCGCTGACAATCTTAAAACGAAACAAAATTTAACAAACCATGGTAAAAGTAGTGGAATTTAGTGCTAACAAAAGCATTATAAACAATTACATGGCGGAGCTCCGCAATGTCGAAGTGCAGCAGGACAGAATGCGTTTCCGCAAGAATCTGGAACGTCTGGGCGAACTGATGGCCTACGAAATCAGCAAGACCCTCGATTATGAAAATGTAAGCGTCTCCACTCCTCTTGGTGAAAAAGACACTGACATAGTGGTCGAACAGCCTGTCATAGCCACCATTCTGCGTGCCGGACTGCCCATGCACCAGGGCTTCCTCAACGTTTTTGACAAGGCCGACAGCGCATTCATCGCCGCCTACCGCAAATACGACAAAAACGAAGATTACGAGATTCGCATAGAGTACTATTCCGCAGCCAAAATAGACGGTCACGTGCTTATTTTGGTCGACCCAATGATAGCCACAGGCTCGTCCTTTGTGAAATGTCTGGACGGCTTGCTCCACGACGAGATCAAGCCCAAGAAGATACATATGGCCGCAGCCATAGCCAGCATGGAAGGCGTGGAATATATCAAGAAAAAATTATCTAAATATGACATCACTCTCTGGGTATGCGACATAGACGACGAGCTGACGGCCAAGGCTTACATTGTGCCTGGTTTGGGTGATGCCGGCGACTTGGCATACGGACTGAAGGAAGAGTAATTATAAGTTAACTTCATTATGGGAAACAAGGAAAGAGAGGGCTTTGGCTCAAAATTCGGAATCATTGCGGCAGCGGCAGGTTCCGCCATCGGATTGGGTAATATTTACAGGTTTCCATGCGAAGCCGGCGCCAACGGCGGCGGCGCCTTCTTCATTGTTTATCTCGGCATTGTGCTACTCATGGGACTGCCTCTCATGGTGTCGGAGTTTGTCATCGGCCGACGCTCAGGTAAAAACCCGGTAGGCGCATTCAAGAAACTAGCTCCAGAGTCAAAAGGTTGGGGCATAATCGGTTACTTAGGCGTGCTGGCTGCATTTCTCATCCTTTCATTCTATTCCACAGTGGCAGGATGGACCATCGACGCGGTGGGTAAATCTATCATAAACTACTATCACGGCTTGGATAAGGATACCATACAGGGCGATTTCAACAACTTGATGAATGAGTCGTGGCAACCTATCCTCAGCGAAGGCATTTTCATCTTCCTCACCGCCTTTGTCATAGTGAAAGGTGTGACAAAAGGCATCGAGAAATACTCAAAGATCCTCATGCCTATCCTGCTTGGCATTTTGATTGTCCTCTGCATCAAATCGCTGACTCTTCCAGGCGCCGGTAAAGGTATATCGTTCTTCTTGAAACCTGATTTCTCAAAGGTAACGGGCAAAGTGCTCATCAGCGCACTCGGTCAGGCCTTCTTCTCATTGAGTCTGGGCATGGGTATTCTGATAACCTATGGTTCGTATATATCGAAGAAAGACAACCTGACCACCACCGCATTTGCTGTTTGCCTCAGCGACACCCTCATCGCGATTCTGGCGGGCATCGTCATCTTCCCGGCGGCATTCACATTCGGCATCAGACCTGAAGCAGGCAATGAGTTGGCGTTTGTCACCCTGCCCATGCTGTTCAACCAGATGGCCGGAGGATATTTCTTCTGCTTGATATTCTTCCTGCTTTTGACAATCGCAGCCCTCACTTCCTCCATATCATTGCTGGAAGTGCCGGTTTTATATCTCACCGAACAGCTTAAGATAAGTCGCAAAAAAGCCACTATTTACTCGGCAATCGGAGCGTTTGTGCTGTGTGTCATCTCAAGTGAAAGTCTGCATGCAGACACACCGCTGAAGCTTTTCGGCTTAAATGTGTTTGAAGCCCTCGACACATTCTCATCGACATTCCTGCTGACTGTCAGTGGACTGTTGACTGTCATTTTCCTCGGCTGGAAGATGAAGAAAACCGACTTCTACGATGAATACACCAACGGCGGCAAAGTCAACATGGGATTAAGAAAAATCATTTATTTCATAATAAAATTCATTGCACCGGTAGCAATCACAGTTATTTTGATAACACAGTTTATCAAATAAAACCTGAACCAGAAACCCAAATTTATGACCGACAATTTTAAGAGATTTATGACCTTCTCGCGCAGCGAACGCATAGCAATCATCACCATAGTCTCGATGATAGTTATCGCATTGGTTATCAAATATTTACTGATTCAAATACCACCCAAAGACGAATTTTTCAAGCACGATTTGGATTCCATAATCGCAAGGCGGGAGGCTGCCATCGACTCGGTGAGAGTGGCCGATTCCGTAGCAAAAGCTGAGGCCAGGGCTAAACGGAAACTTTCACAACAAGTGAAAAAATCCACTAAAAACTATGGAAAAAACAACACCAAGAAATTTAGTAAAAAGCAAGCAGATTCAGCTAATGTAGAAAATCCAACCATAGTCGAACCCATTATCAACCTCAACACCGCCGACACTGCACTTTTGCAGCAATTATACGGCATAGGGCCCTCGTTTGCAGGCCGTATAGTGGAGTATCGCGAAAAGCTGGGCGGTTTTGTCACAAAGGAACAGCTGTTGGAGGTGTACGGCATGGACTCGGCTCGTTACTATGGGTTTATGAACCGAATCACCGTTGATTCTTCATACAGCCCGAAGCTATTGAGAATCAACTACGACTCATTCAAAGCCTTGTTTCGACACCCCTATCTCAATTACGAGGAAGTTAAGAAAATAGTAAACTACCGTGAACACAAAGGATTGATAACCTCATGGCGGCAACTGTCAAAAGTCGTCGGTGAAGGTATCAATCCCAAGTTACAATATTACGTTGATTATCAGTAATTTATCTAACCTTGTCAATAATCACAAAGAAGTTGTTGACAAACATGTTCACAGCTATTGCCAGCAAAATCACTCCGAAGAATTTTCTAAGTATGAAAATGAAGTTCTGTCCCAACAATTGCTGGATTTTGTCCAGATAACGAATCACTATGTAATCTAGTAAGATGTTGATTAGCAAGCCGATGAGAATGTTGATTATGGCGTAATCGGCACGCAGCGAAAGCAGACCAGTCAAAGCGCCCGGACCGGCTATCAACGGAAACGCCACCGGCACTATACTTGCACCGCTGCTGTTATTCTCATTTTTAATAATTTCTCGGCCGAGAATCATCTCGACTGCCAACACGAACAGCACAAAAGAGCCAGCCACTGCAAACGATGCGGAGTCTATGCCGAAGAGTTTCAACAGTCCGTCGCCAGCGAAGAAAAACGCCAGAAACAAAGCCAAAGCCACAAGGCAGGCAGGACCCGCCTTGATGACTTTATTCTGTTCTTTCATGCTTACGAAGATCGGGATGGAGCCGAAAATATCGATAATGGCTGCCATCACGAAGAATACGCTGAATATTTCTACAAAATTGATGTTCATTTTCTTACATATTCATACAAATATAATGATAATGCGGTCCGAAGCGTTTGAACGCCGCCTGGTCAAGTTCTTCCTGATATTTCGGGTGAGCCACCGAAATGATGAGTCGGGCGCGTTCCTGCAAAGAGCGTCCGTAAAGGTTAACAGCGCCGTATTCCGTTATAAACCAATGGATATGGTTACGTGTAGTGACAGCGCCCGAGCCTAAATCCAAAGCCGGCACAATCTTGTTGATGCCTTTTCTGGTAGTAGAAGGCATGGCTATGATGGCCTTGCCGCCTTGTGAACGCGATGAGCCGTAGACATAATCAATCTGACCGCCCACACCGGAGTAAATGCGCTCTCCAAGCGAGTCGGCGCAAACCTGACCTGAAAGGTCAATCTGAATTGCCGAGTTGATGGAGGTCATCTTGGGCTGCTGGGCGATGATGAACGGGTCGTTGGTGTATTCAACGTCCTTCAACAGCACCTCGTGGTTACCGTCTATGAAATCGTATATCTTCTTCGAACCCATCACAAAAGTGGAGACAATCTTACCTTTGTCGAGTTTCTTGTTGTTGCCGGTGATAATGCCTTTTTTAACCAATGGCAGTATGCCGTCGGAGAACATTTCGGTATGAATGCCTATGTCTTTATGGTTGTGGAGGCATGACAAGATAGCGTTCGGTATGCTGCCTATACCCATCTGAAGACAGGCGCCGTCTTCGATGAGCTCGGCGCAGTAACGACCTATTGTCTTCTCCACCTCGTTAGGCTCCGGCATGTCGACAGTCAGCAATGGGGTGTCGTCCTCAACAAAAACATTGATACGGCTTATGTGGACCAATGCGTCGCCAAAGGTGCGCGGCACATACTTGTTGACCACCGCTATGACAAACTCAGCGCTCTCCATGGCTGCCAAGGTCGCATCTACCGATGAGCCCAATGACACATAACCGAACTTGTCGGGTGGGCACACCTGTATCATTGCCACATTGCACTTGATGTATTTCTCGCGATAGAGCTTTGAGGTTTCGCCCAGAAACACCGGGATGTAGTCGGCCAAACCTTTCTGCACGCTTTCGCGCACGTTGGCACCCACAAAAAACGCATTGTGCTGGAATACTCCTTCAAACTCCGGATTGACGTATGGGGCAGCGCCTTCAGTGTGAAGGTGATGGATGTAGACGTTTTTCAACTCTCCTGCCCTGCCACGGTCACAGAGTGCTTTAACCAGACATTGAGGCACACTGGAAACTGAGCTGATGTGTACATGATCTCCCGACTTGATGACTTTGACAGCTTCTGCCGCAGTCACTGCTTGATACTGTTTTCTCATGGCGCTGTTATTTTATGACAATTCTTTCAATAAATTTCTGATTGTCAGCTGTAACTGCGACAAAATAAACACCTTCAGGCAATGTGCTTATGTTAATGTCGGTGTCTGTTGTTGACAAAACCAAACGTCCTGTTATATCAGATATTTGAATCAGAGGCGAAGTGCACATGGTCTCCACATGTATGTAATCATGTGCGGGATTCGGATAAACCGCCACGCCGGCACTCTGTTCGCCAATGCCATCTGCTACATATTTGATGAATACTTTGACATAGAAATCTACATATTGGCCGTCCGACGTGGCACGAACAACCAGAATTGCCGAACTCTCTTCTCTCGAAAGACGAGTCATATCCAGCATTTTGCCGTTCATTTGAGCCTCAAGCTCATCTGTATTTGAATTTGAAATGATACTGTATTCAATCAATTCGTCGTCATCATCAGGGTCAGTTGCAACGCCGTTCAGATTAACTCGAATCATTTGTGGGAATTCTTCAAATATCACGTCATCGACTGGATTTACAACGTAAGGCGGCAAATCTGGCGGTGTTGGAGGTGTTGGAGGAGTAGGGCCTTCACCGTTGAAGTCATCGATGCAGAAGTATGCCGGAGTAAGCATACCGTATGAGTCGCCTTTTGTTGAAGAAAGGCTGAACGAGATGGTGTGCACAGCTCCCAGAGAGCTGAGGTCGAACCATTCCCAAGTGTCAACCACATAGTCCTCTTCGTTATTGTCAAAACGATAGTCGGCAAGGTAGAAATCGAGTGTTCCTATGGTCTGGCCGCTGGCGTTTTTACCTGTGGCGGTAAGTTTGAACCAATCCGGATCGTTTCCGCTGGTACCGCCGAAAGGCGTTGATGTGGCGTCTCCATTGACTATGCTCTGATAAGCCCAAAGGTTGTTGGTGACATAGCAACCTGTAACGGTCTGCGTTGTTCCGTCCGCAGTATAGACATCGGTTTGTGAGCCGAAGGTGTATGCCACTCCATACTGTGCCGACCCGTTATAACCGCCGGCAGTAATTGCAGTGTATTGGGCATCGAGGCCGCTCTGTGTCAAATCGGTGCGATTCGAAGCTGTAAAGCCACCCCAATAATATGAAGAGTAATAGTTGGTGAATTCCCAACCGCCGCTATACATCTCATTGTAGCCTTCCTCACCTTGCCAATAGCCGCCGGCCCCCAGTGTCACATCGTCAAAGGTTGCTGTGCCGACAGTTACTGTCACATCGTTGCCTGAAACGCTTACGTTCATGTCGACATATTTGCCATTGCTTGTGGCACGAATCACCAAAGTTTTGTTGGTGAATGCATTGGAAGTGGTTCTAGTCACCCAAAGCACATCGTCATAATATATTGTGGCGGTGATTTCCGAAGGGCATGTCTGCACAGTGATTTCAATAAACTGGTTGTTATTGTCAGGGTCATCGAAAGTGTTGCTGAGATCAAAATTCAGTGTCTGCGGATAGTCTGTAAAGCTAATTGGAGCCAGCTGGTTGGCCACAACAGGCGGCAGGTCTTCCGCAAGGCATTCCACTGTGAACGAGGTCTGAACAGACTGTCCATCGCTCTCCGCATTCAAAGTGATTGTGGCTGTTCCGCCGGTTGCCACCAGACGGGTGACTGTCAAGTTGCGGTTGTTCAAACTGGTTGAAACCAGCGAAGGGTTGGTGTTCGATACCACCGTGATAACGATGTTTTCGTTAGGGTCGTCAGGGTCGTTGAATGTGTTGTTCAAGTTGATGGTCTGGCTGGCCGGATATGTCTCGAAAGTGATGTTGCTGACTGGGTTAGCCACTACAGGCGGCAGATCTGTACCGCTTGCAAGTTCGTCGGCTCCGGCACATGGTGCTGTAGCTGAACGGTTTTGGTCGTCGATATCCTTTGTGACGTATGAAAGCGGATTTGCGACTGTCAGGCCTGTGGCGCTTGTAATATGCAAATCGTTGGTTCCTACAAAGTTTGGGGTGCAAACTGCCGAATGCGAGTCGAACCCTGTTCCGCTAGTCCAGTCACTCAAAGTGGAGTAGTCTGTCGAACCGAGTCTGCCGAAGTTGCTTCCGCTGAATGACACGCGGTTGTAGTCACAGAAACGGTTTTCAGCATCGACGCCGAAACGGAAAACGTAGCCGCTGCATTCATTGACTATCAAATTGTTGTAAATATGCAGATTCTGCCAGTTTTTCTCCACGAAAATGCTGCCGCAATTGCTTGAACCGCTGCACTTTACAGTGTTGTTGACGAAATAAACATATTCACTGTTGCTGTCGTCCAGATCCACGCAGTAGCTGCCATTGACGTTGCAAACGAAATTGATGATGTTGTTTCTGATGATGACGGGCTCTGTCGCTGTTCCCATGGCCGGACGTGTCTCAAAGACCGTGGCATAGTTGGAGTTTCTTGTCACGTTCATCACATTGTTCTCAATGATGCTGTTGTAGCGTATGCGGAGCAAATCCATAGCATGATAATTGGTCAAAACATCATGTGTGTGGTTGGTGACGGTGTTGCCGCGCACTATCGCATTGTCGGTGAACGAGATGTACACACTTTTGAACGACTGGTTAAGGAAAGTGCAGTTCTCCACCAGCACACCGTCGTTAAGAGTGTATATGTTTTTACCCTGATAATAAAGGGCTATGTAGCCGTTTTCGAAATGGCAGTCAACAAACTCATTGTCATGGCATATCCACTCGCCACTTGTGTAATAAACGAGGTTTTTGTCGCCATCGAGGTTGGTGGTTGACACAGCTCCGACAAAACGCATGTTGTAGAACCGGTTGTAGTCGGTCTGACCGTCAGTCACCAGCAATCGGGCTTTGTTGGCCGATGTGGTGGTCACCGTCATGTTTTCGAAGGTGATGTAATCGGTGCCGTTGAGCTTGATGGTGCTGTTGTCGGTGTAACCGGCATTGCTGGTAATCACAACCTGCTGGTTGTCGGCTCCCATACCTCTGAAGATAACACGGTTGGTAGCGCTGGCTCCAGCGATTTCATTGATGGTGACATACTCCTCGTAGGTTCCCGGGGCCACTTGGAAAATAACCTGACCCGACACTCCAGCAGACAATGCAGATGCAGCCGCGCTCAATGAGCTGTAGTCAGGGTTTTGGGAAGAGTTACTACTAATGGTGTAAGTGCCGGACAATTGGGCATTTACGATTGTCGCAAATAAAAGCGACAGTGTTAAAAGAAAACACTTTTTCATGATAATTTAATTTTAATCCCGAAATAAATTTACTATGTTGCCTGGCAAGGTCTTCTGACTCACCCGAGTCTGCCGCCTTCCCATCTTTCGACAGTGGCTTTATTGACAGACCTTTATGTCGGGCTCACAGCAGCGGGTACTGTTGCCGATTTGCACGGCATTCCCTTTTCCAAAGCGGCTGCAAAAGTACAAAAATTTTATCAATATGCGTGCATTCCCCCAAGAAGATTTACGCCAAAATATGTCATCAATACTGACAAGAATGCCAAAATGTTGAAAATGTGGAAATTAAGAGGTTTCTGCAAGCCGGGAGCCATATCTTTGAACAAGGCTGTGGCGTAAATCATCAGAGTTATCAGCGACCAGGTTTCCTTAGGGTCCCAAGCCCAATAGTTGCCCCAGGAGATATTTGCCCAAATGGAACCTATCATAATGCCAAAAGCTAGACACATTACTGCAGGGAACAGCAAATTGCGCGAAACCGTGGCCATACGCTCTATTTCAAGTTGAGAGTTTTTGTTGAAGATCCTTACAACAACTGCTGCCAGGCCGTTTATCAGCATGAAGGCCAACAGCGCATACGACACCATAATGATAGCCACATGCAACCCGAGCAAAGGTGACGAAAGCACAGGCATCAGAGGAGTGATTTTCGGGTTTGCTGAGCTCATCACTGAGACCAACATCATCAAGCCGCTGACTATCATGCCGGTAGCGACAGTGCTAACTCTGCCGTTTTTCTTCAAGGCCATCAAGCCTGCTATCAGCAGCGACACCCAGGCCATGAAATGCTGAGTCTCAGCGCTTCTGGCCAACGGGATATGACCGGCCACTATCCAGCGCAAAACTATTAGGAAAGTCAAGAAAGCAAAAATAATCCAACTGATTGACAATGAGATATTTGCAATTGTCTCGGGTATTTGTTTCCCTATGGCTGTGTAAACACAATACAATACAAAAAACACCAATCCGAACAACAGTGAGAAATACGCCACGTAATTGTATTTCGACCAGACATTATAGATTTTTTCGGTTTTGAAGCGGAAATCGGACGGCAGAGAGCTGGTTCCGTCGACTGCTACTCCGTTTTTCCTTTGGTATTCCTTAATTTTCTGAAGAGTCTCCGAAAGCGTGGCATAGTCTTTTTTCACTACAAGTTCGTTGAGATAACCTGTTGATTTTCTGATGAAGACCCATTCTTCTTCGTTTAGGTTTTCAGGCAGGTTATCGGTAGCACTGAACCATTTCACAGTGCCGTCTGGCATCTGACAAGGGAAAATTTTGGTCATAGCTCCGGTCTGAAACGATTCGACCAGATGTTTTATCTCGTCTCGCTTGCTCACCTGGCGTTCAGTGCCTTTCCAGTAAGTGGGATAGAACATCCAGCCTGCCAAAACCTGCTCGGAAGTGTATCCACGGTAGGTCGGCTTTCCATAGAGCTTACAGGTGAAATCCTTGGCAAAAGTCTGCATGGGGGCTATTCTGCCACTGTTGTAGATGTAAATATCGCCCAACTCAGCGGCTACATCTTGGGGCAAAGTCCTGAGTTCACCGGCATGGGCAACAGAAGTCATAAGCATCATGACTGACAAGACAAGGAAGCTTTTTATGGATTTTGAGCCCGGTTTGACTGTAAGTTGTCGTACGAAAATCCACAGCATTGAGACTGTCAGCAAAATGTAGCCTATATAAGTGACAACTATACCCCACGGGTCATGCTGAACGGTGAGGGTACAGCCTTCCAAATCTTCGTCGAAATCTTCGTTAAAAAAGCGGAAACTGTTATATTTCAAGATGTTATTCATCGAAATTTTGCCTTCTTTGAGAATATTGCCGTTATCGGAAAGTTCCACATACGACACGTAATCGGCGTGTGACATGGTCCCGGGATAATAGACAACATCAAATTTTTTCAGGTTTACATAAAATGGCATTTGGACTTGGTTGTCATCGACCATAAAAGTATTTACAGGTTCATTTACAGCAAGATGCACATTGCCGTTTTGGCTGGTTGTAAAGGTCAGCAAGCCTCCCAGAAGTATCAGCAGTATTGAGACATGAATACCCAAAACCGACAACCTTCCCCACATTTTTGTTTTGAAAATGTCATGGACAATAGAGGCTGCAAACACGAAAAGCAGAGTCACAAACCACCATTTGTCGTAAAACGGTGTCTTTACCAATGTACTGACAATCAATACTATAATGGTAACTATCCATATGGTCAATGATAATTTGTTGTTTTTCATAGGACTGTCGTTTTAGATGTTTTGAAAATGTAGAGACGCGCCTTAGCACGTCTCTACGGATTTGCAAAAATAATGTTTTTATTTAAATCGCTTCGATAAATTTCACTACGGCGTCTCTGTCGGCTTTGGACAACTGGCGGAATTTCTCCACTGTACGGCGTGCGTCACTTTGTGGATTGCCATGCCACATGATGGCCTCGATGACCGTTTGTGCGCGGCAGTCATGCATACGGTCGCTCGAGCCGGTGCATATAGCCGAGAGTCCGCGACCCCAAAGAGGCGTTGTGCGGCACCATCCTGTGCGTATGTCGTTCTCCATGTGAAGCTTATGCTGGATGTAATCGCTGTAAGGCCAAATCTTCTGGTGAGGATAGCGAGGCAAGCGTGCGTCGGCGGTCTCGAAGAAGCCGGCCGGGTCGGTGAACAGGTCGTCACCGGTCTCCCATGACGGGCGATGGCAGTAAGCGCAGCCCATATCGGAGAACAGCTCGCGACCACGTTGAACCTCAGGATCGTCGAGGTTACGGGCTGCAGGAACGGCCAAGCCACGGTGCCACACCATAAAGTTGACATAATCCTCGTCTTTCATCTCAGGGACCTTCATTTCATCAGGAATCTGGTCGTTCATCATGAGGTAGTTGTAAATGTCGTTCTCCACATTTCCAGTCAGGTTGTACTGCGGGAAATAATTGTAGAATTCAGCTTGAACGTCAGGATCTTGCGAGGCTTTCAAAGCATAAGCAGCTGTCATGTAATGACCCATCTTAGTCCGGTGAGTCACGTTGGTGATGTTCCAGATGGCATTGGCACCGGGAGCGTCCTGCAGCGGACCGCGGGTAAGGGCGTAGGTGTAGCGTTTCGGATGGTTGGTATTGCCATACAAACCTGTAGGTGCCCAGTCGTTGCCGGCCCACATACCCGGATTGATACCGTTTTTCATGTAGCCGTCATTGTATTCTTTCTGATACTGAGCTTTCAATGAATCATCCGGTATGGCGTCGATCAAGCCCGTGCCGTAGATACCGATGGTCGACTCCAAACGGCACACAAATTCGCTGTAAGGAATAGGATTTCCACCCACTTCCAAAGGCACATAAAAAGCGTCTTCTGGAATGTAGACTTCAGGATACGTGAGGCTATAAGTCTCTCCGTCTTCAAACCTGTTACCCCATTCATCGGTGTAGCTGAGCCAATTGATCTGAATCTTATTCTCGTCGAGAGGTGCTTTGAATGGCGCGACGGCCTTGGTCTGCGGCATACCGGTGTACGAGCTCAGATAAGTGTCGTTACGGTCGGTGAACACCAGCAGATAGCCATTGCCCCAGTCGTCGGCGCGATAGCGGTTCATGCGCATTCCGTGACCGTAACCAGGGTGGCAGGCTATACACGAACTGCGGATGTAAAGAGGTCCCAAGCCATTGAACGGCTCGTTGTTTTGGGTGTAAGTACGCTCGAAGAAATATTCGCCGTACTTGAACTGTGCTGTCATTCCAGCCTGCACGGTGGCAGGAGTCGGATCCTCATAAGCCGTTTGGGTGGTGTTGAACGTGGTGCCCAACTCGCCTCCGGCGTAAGTTCCCTCAACGACAGCCGGAGCAGGTGGCGTTGGATTATTCTTGTTTTCCTTCTTACAGGAAGCCAATCCGAAAACCAACAGGCCAGCTGCTGCAATTGTTGTTAAATGATTGAGTTTAAACATATATAATTATTAGTTTAGTTTATAAGTCCTTTATGGCGTCTTTGGCTTCAGCCAGCACATCCGACAGCTCCTGACATGCTTCCATAGCCTCGCCTGCGGTAGGATCGGTGTAGTGGTTTACAAACGGAGCCGCCATGCCGTTAATTTTGGCAAGGGCGTTGTTGATAGCGTCGATGATTCTGCTGTCCAACTGAGAATTGGCACTCTTGACGAAGGCGTGCAATGATTTTGACTCGTCGCGTTCACCCTCGTTGCCTCCCATGTAGGCGTTTTTAATAGATGTGATGTTGTCGTAGAAATCTATGATGGATTTTTGGCTGTAAGGCGATTCGACGTATGTAGGGTCTTCGCCTGTGTGAGGCTTGCCGATTTTTGATGTACCGACCTCGTCGGAGATGTCGATGCTGCCATCGAGTATGGCCTGAAGGGCGTTGGTAAGTGTCGGATAGGTGCTGCCTGCCTTGCCGGCGTTCTGAATATTCTCGCCATAGCTGTAGTCTCCTCCGTTGACGGTGGTGTTGAACTCGAGTTCTTCCATCAACTCGCAGTGCGATGCAGGAGCGTTGTCGCCCAGCCAGCTCACTTCAAGTTGGAAGCAACGGTTGCGGAGGTCACCCGCAACTGCCACAGCGTAAATCATATAATCCTCAGTGAGTTCTGCTACAGGACGTGGAGCTCCGTTGCGGAAAAGAACGTATTCTATGCCGTGGAAGCCGAGCAGAGCGTTACCCAGCTGTTCGCCAGCCACCACATCACCGTCTTCGGAATCCAAAGCCGCAATCATGCTAGGGCTTGACATGAGGTTGTTGAAAGCATCCTCATCGAGCGGCCATGAGTCGATATGCGGGTCAATGCCGAAGTCAGAAGCGGCACCGAACAAAAATGCCTCGCTCATTTCCCACCATTTGCGGGCCTCGAGGAAGGTAACACAAGTCTTATCGACGTTGGCTTGAGTCATGTTGGTTTTCAATGTCTTCAAATCATTGACAAGCTGTTCGGTGTTAGCTGCCAATTTTGTGTAGGTGGGGCTTACAGTGTGATTCACAAACTGATTAATGATGGCGAGCTTTGTGGCATCATCACCTGAAGGATTTGAATTCTCTTTGTCTTTCTTGCAGGCGCTAAAGCTCACTGCAAAAACCAATGATGCTGTAACAAGCATCGCTGTTCTGAATAAATGTTTCATTTTATGATATTTTAATAAATTGATTTTTCCTCAAATAACTGTTAGCGGACAAAGAACCCGCTGTAAGCGACGCCAAGCGAAAACATAGGTTCGTTGTTGTATTGGCTCTTCAGGAAACGTTCGGCAAATTCAGCCTTGATAACGACCTGCTTTATCGGGTAGTAGTTGAGTCCGGCCGTCACAACATGACGCTCAGTCCACTGATAGTCGGTGAGTGCGCCCTCGTATGGGATATAGCTGTCGTAGTAGTCATAGCGGCCGAAAACGTAAAGTTTGCTGTCACCAGTACGTTTCATGCAATGGAAAATGTCGTATGCCAACTCACCGCCGGCTGCCACCGCCTCCTCTCCCACCAGCGAGCGCGGATAAGGTGAGAAACTCTGGTGGTTGTTGTTTTTATTGAAAGCGGAAATGGTCGCTGCCTCGTTGAGATGTCCGAAGTCAAAATTGCCGCGAGCCACAAAGCCGTTGCTCTTATAATCGAACTCGGCTGTCGCTATGATGACAGTGCCTTTTACATCTTTATATTTATCGGCCTCGTTGGTTACTATGTCGTTATTGAAAGTGTTGCCGATATAACCGCTCACACCCAGATGTAGATTCTTGATGGAATAGTTGTCTATGCGGGCTGCTACTGCCAAACGGTTGGCCACGCGGAACTCGTAAGCCGAAGCCGAGCCGTTCTTCACCCAGTTGGCATTGTTAAACATATTGGAATTCAAGGCTGGAACAAGCACCGCTTCGTAGCGCCACTTCCCTACCACTCCCCAGAGACTGACACCTGTCTCATGCCAAGTACATGGCAAAATGGTGAATTCACCTTCGGGACGATAACAGGTGAAAAACTGGGTTGGAAGGTGGGCGTTGTTAGTCTGACCGACCGGCACTATAATGTGTCCCATGCGGATGTTGAACCCTTTGCCAAATGATTTCTGAATCCAGAACTGCTCGAGAGCCACCTCGCCTCCACGTTCTATTTCATGCTCGAATTCACCGGTTTCCTCGGCCTCAATTTCAATGGCCACCTCGTTGCCGCCATGCTCAAACTCTATCTCGCTGCCCATGGTCCAGCCGTGACCGAAGTCATAGCCTATATTGATTACCACGTGCGGAAGGTCAATCCGGCCATGACCTGGAGAATCCTTGTAACGGTCCGGATAGGAGTAACGGAACATGTTGTCGCTGTAAAAATTGCGGGTATAGACAGCCTCGCCATAGCCTCCGATAGTCAGTCTTGATTTTTTAACTTTTTGGTTTTCAGTCGGGATTGTGTCGCTTTCAGCAGCTCTTAAATCTTGCGTCAAGTTTAAGGAAAGTATAACTGTGATAGCTAAAAATGATAATAAAAACCTTTTCATTTCCTAAATAATAACCTTATAATTCATGATGCGAAATTACTCCACATCACGAAGCGTAGAGGTAATCATTTTTAGGTATTATATGTTGGTAAAGTCATCATAATTGGTGATGAGATATAAAAAATTATTTGTATCTACTCCAGAAATATATTTGAGCGACCTTCATGATGAAAATGTAATTCACTCGAAAGAAGGAAATGTTTTCGTTGTGGATTGCGATATCAGGATAAACACGCCAGAGTTGAGATGTGGAGGAAAAAGATAAAAATTTAATCTTATTTCCGCTTCTCAACAAAGATTGCTTGTTGGTCGAGACTAAATGTGAACATGCAATTATAAGCTGTACTGAGCACACTGAAACTATTCATGCCTGCAGGACGATATAGAAGAAAATTGCAAATGTCGGTCGGCGTGATGAAAGGATTGTCTTTCAGATGTGAATGCACTGTCATTCTTACTTCCTCGCCACCTTCTTTTGTCGGAATAGATATCAATGAATTATGATATTTGCGGAAAGCAATCGGCTCCAGATTATCGTCGAAATCAATAGAATAATCATTACCGAAAGGTATCAGATCATGCTTAACAGTTCCTTGAAGAAAATACATCCTTATGAGGTGGTCATTAATTTCAATAATATCAAGATTTGGAGAACCAAATGACTTTGATGCAAACTGCATCTTATCGCCATATTTGCCGATGGCTTTATTAATCAGAGTATTATTTCTAATCCACAAAATCCTCTCCTCCTCTGAAATCGGACGGATAGAGTCGATGACATACGCTTCATTGCCAAGTGTGCTGGTTCGGTATTCAAGCACACAGTTTTCGTTGTTTCTATCAAAGAAAACAACGGCCCAAGTGTTGGCGTCAAGCTGATAAGTGACACTGCCGCCCACATTCGCCAAATCACATTTTTCAAACATGAGGTCGGTGGCAATCCAGTTGGCTCGCTCCGAGTAATAAAGTTGAAAACCTTCAGCGACAATGCTATCGTTAATTGCCTGCATTTGGGCAGTCGATGGCATCTTTTTCAAAGTCGAGCATGATGCAAGACCAAATGCCACACAACAAAGTGTAAGTAACAGTTTTACGTTTTTCATAGCAATTGTTTTTTCGGTGCAAATATAACAAAAATCATTATATTTGCACCGAAAAAAGCATCTTTATGTCAAAGATTGACAATTCTCAACCAACCCGCAAAATTCGCAAAGTGTCGTTGCCTAAAGACGGCGAACGACTGCTCGAGGTCTTCGCGGCAGCGAAAGGCATCATGGCGGCGGATGGGAACGCGAACCAGTGGACTGACGGCTATCCGTCGCTGGAGATTGTACAGGCTGACATAGAGAAAGACGGCGGCTTCGTGGTCGAAGACGATGGAAAGATTGTGGCGTATTTCGCCTTTCTGCCATCGCCGGAACCCACCTACGACAAGATTTACGACGGCAAATGGCTCAACGACACAAAGCCTTACCACGTGATACACCGCATTGCGAGTTTTCCCGAGGCGCATGGCATCTTCCAGAGTATCATGGAGTTTTGCTTCGCCAAAGAACACAACATCCGCATCGATACGCATCGCGACAACAAAATAATGCAGCATAATATCGAGAAACACGGTTTCAAATACTGCGGAATCATACATCTTGCCAACGGCGACGAACGTTTAGCTTATCAAAAAATGACTGAAAAGAAAAAGATTTCTCTCACCGCCCAAATCGGCATCGCCTTAGTGCTGGCAGTGATAGCCGGCGTGCTGCTGCGCAACCAAGCCCACTTTGTCAACGAATATATCAAACCTTGGGGCACTATCTTTCTTAATTTATTGAAATTCATCGTGGTGCCTCTGGTACTCTTCTCCATCATGGCAGGCATACTTTCGATGAACGATGTCTCGAAAGTGGGCAAACTGGGACTCCGCACCTTGATGTATTTTATAATAACGACACTCTTTGCCGTGACACTCGGCTTGGTCGTGCCCAGTCTGGCGAAAGGCTTTCTACCAACCATAAAAATCAGCACCGAAGCTGTTACAGATGTTATCCATACACATCACCTGTCGGTGATGGATCAGATAGTTGCCATGTTTCCGGACAATATCCTTATTCCTGTGAGCTCGATGGCGATGATGCAGGTCATAGTGATTGCGCTTTTCTTTGGTATCGCCATGGTGCATATAGGCGAGAAAGGCGAGATGGCGCGCAAGGTGACGCTAAGCTTCAACGATGTGGTGGGTAAAATTCTTGAATATATCATGGCGCTGGCGCCGTTCGGCGTGTTCTGCATGCTGACGCCAGTGGTGGTAGAAAACGGTCCTGCGGTACTCGGGTCCTACGCAGCATTGCTGGCCTTGGCATATTTCTGCTTCGTCGTTCATGCAGGATTGATATATTCCTCAGCGGTGTGGGTCCTTGGCGGCATCTCCCCTCTCAAGTTCTTCAAGGGCATGCAGCCGGCCATGCTGTTCGCCTTCTCCAGCGACTCATCGGTGGCGACCTTGCCTTACTCCATGCAATGCACTGAGAAACTGGGCGTCAGCAAAGATATTGGACGTTTTGTGCTTTCGTTAGGCGCTACCATCAACATGGACGGCGTAGCAATATATCTCGGCGTGGCATCGGTGTTCATGGCAAACTGCTGCGGCATCGACCTCACCATGAGTCAGTATATGGCCATAGCCTTCGCATCAACAATAGCTTCCATAGGCACTCCGGGCATCCCGGGCGGCAGCTTGGCACTGATGGCCATGGTGTTCGCCTCGGCAGGCATCCCTGTTGAATGTGTGGCAGTGGCAGCCGGCATCGACCGTATCATCGATATGGGCCGAACTGTAATGTCAATCACCGGCGACGCCTCATGCGCGGTCGTCATGCAAAAATTTTTAGGAAAAAATGTCTGAAATACCTCGGCTGGGTTAGTTCCTCCTGTGGCGGTTCGGGCACGTCCCAATAAGGGTCGTCATCATCCTCATCATCCTCATCTTCATCGTCTTTTTCGCGTTGGGGGCCTTCGTTTTTGTAGAAAATGGCCAAGGCTACACCCATGATAAAGCCTGCCAGATGCCCCTCCCATGAGATGTGGTTGTCGATGGCATATTTCGGATAGAGACCCCATATGAGGCTCCCATAGAGGAAAATCACCAGAAATGAAACTATCACAAGGCTTTTATTGCGACGGATAAATCCGCTGAGCATCAGGAAAAATGCCAGACCGTATATCAAGGCGCTCGCTCCGACGTGAACGCCTCCGCGAGCGCCGCACCATACTAGCAGGCCCGTCGAGAACATCAGCAACAGCCAAATCTTGGTGGCTATCGGACGATAGAAATAATACAGGCAGGCACCCAAGGCCAGTATAGGCAAGGTGTTGGCATACAGATGGCTCCAGCTTCCGTGCAGGAAATGGAACAGGAAAATGCCAGGAATGCCGTCGGCTTGCAAGGGCTTCACTCCTAAAAACGAGAAGTCGAGATGAAATATCTCCTCGACGGCTTTCACCGCCCAGATGACAGCTACGAACAACAAGGGGACTGTGAAGCTGCGCAGCAGGCGCCGCCTCTCCTCCCTGACCTCATCGCTGTTCATCAATTGGTTTTGAATTTGTAGTGTATCTCCTTCAGCTCTTCGTTGGCCTTGGCGATTTTCTTCTTGAGACCTTCCTTGTAGTTGACCACCTTCTCAGCTATAGAGGCGTCACCATTGGCAAGGATCTGGGCCGCAAGTATGGCTGCATTGAGCGAGTTATTGATACCCACTGTTGCTACAGGGATTCCTGGAGGCATCTGAACTATCGAGAAGAGTGCATCCATGCCGTCGTTGCCGGATTTTACCGGGATTCCGATGACAGGTATTGGAGTCATTGCGGCTATCACGCCTGGCAGATGTGCGGCCATGCCTGCTGCGGCAATTATGACTTTTATACCGCGTTTCTGGGCATTGCGGGCAAACTCTTCCACCAATTCAGGGGTGCGGTGAGCGCTGAGAGCGTTCATCTCAAAAGGTATCTCCATCTCATCGAGGAAAGCGAGGCCTTTTTCCATAACCGGGAGGTCCGATGTGCTTCCCATTATCACACTTACTAAAGGATTCATTTTCTTAAAATTTTATTTTTGCAAAGTTACTAATAAAATAAAAACTTATATTTGCAAAAGTTAATAATTTTTAACGGTTTTTTATAAGCATCTGATTATGAGCATTGTAAAAGTTTCTGACAGAGAATTCGCCCCTTATATTCCGCAGGAAGCAATTGAGAAAGAAATTCACCGTATAGCCTCTGAGATTAAACATGATATGGAAGGACGCGACCCTCTGTTTCTGGTAATGCTCAACGGCGCTTTCATGTTCGCCGCCGAGTTGTTCAAGAGCCTGGACATGGCTTGCGAGATGTCGTTCGTAAAATACAAGACCTACGTCGGCACCGAAAGCACCGGCAAGCCCAACGAGCTGATAGGTTTGGATGCCAATCAGGTGAAAGGACGCGACATAGTCATAGTGGAAGACATCATCGACTCAGGCTTCACCATGCGCCTGCTGCTGAAAGACCTTGCCGAAAAACAGGCCAAAAGCATACGCATAGCCACCATGATGTTCAAGCCCAATGCCTTCAAATACAATTATAAAGTCGACTATATCGGAATGAACATCAGTAACGAGTTCATTGTGGGCTATGGCCTAGACTACAACGAATACGGTCGCAATTTGAAAGAAATCTATAAAATTGTTGAATAATGAATATCATTCTTTTTGGACCTCCAGGTGCCGGTAAAGGCACTCAGTCACAGCAACTTAAAGAGAAATACCAACTCACTTACCTCTCCACAGGCGACATTCTTCGCGAGGAGATGGCTGCCGAATCGGAAATCGGCAAGAAAGTGAAAGACATCATCAGCAAAGGCGGCTTGGTCTCGGACGAGATAGTCGTCTCCATCATCAAAGGCCGCGTGGCTGCCAACCTGAAATCTGGTGGATTCCTGTTCGACGGTTTCCCGCGCACTGTCAAGCAGGCCGAGATGCTCGACTCCATCATGAAGGAGTTCTCGCTGAAGATTGACGCTGTCTACAGCCTTGAGGTGCCTGAGGATATCCTCATCAACCGCATGCTGGAACGCGGCAAGACCAGCGGTCGCGCCGATGACAACATCGACTCAATCAAACACCGTTTCGTGGAATACCGCGAGAAGACCGCCCCGGTGCTCGACTATTACAAAAAACAAGGCAACCTTGTCGGTATCAATGGCGTTGGAGAAATTTCAGACATCTTCAACAACCTTTGCAAAGAAATTGACAAACTGTAATCTTCGCAAGCATTAAACTTATGAATTATTACAGCGGCGTTGCAGTGCCTGTTTTTTCGCTGAGAAGCGAAGAAAGTTGCGGCATCGGCGAGTTTCTTGACCTGAAGAAACTTGCCGATTGGTGTGTTGCCACCGGTCTGAAACTCATTCAGATTCTGCCCATCAACGACACCACCACTGATGGCGGCTGGAGCGATTCATATCCTTACAAATCAATATCAACCAAAGCTCTGCATCCCATCTATCTCAATATGGAGAAGGTGGGTGTTCTCAAAGACGAGAACGAGATGCAGCGTTTTCAAGAGCTGAAAAAAGAGCTCAACGCCAGGGAATTCGTCGATTATCCTGAGGTTTTCCGGGTTAAGATGGACTATCTCCAAAAGGTATATGCCGAAAAACGCGGCAAGAAACCCGAGTTTTACGAGTTTCTACAACAGCAGTGCGACAAACAGCTCTCTGAAGCCGTCGATTATCTGCATGCCAAAGGCATAATGCTCAAGGGCGACCTCCCAATCGGCGTCAACCGCGACAGCGAGGACGTCAAGCAGCACCCTCACCTGTTCAATTTGGACATGGAAACAGGCGCTCCGCCTGACGCATTTGCAGCCCAAGGCCAAAACTGGGGTTTCCCTACCTACAATTGGGCGGCCATGGAAAAGGACAATTTCCAGTGGTGGAAAGGCCGTGCGGAATGGTTCAAGAAATATTTCGACGCCTTGCGCATAGACCATATTCTCGGCTTTTTCCGCATTTGGGAGATTCCAAAAGGCAGTCCAGACGCAAGCTACGGACATTATTCCCCCGCCGACCCCAAGACCTGGGAGATTGAAGGTCGCAAACGGCTGTCAGCGGTTTTCGACTTGCCAACTGCAGAGACGCGCCAAGGCAAGTCTCTCCTTATCTGCGGCGAAGACCTGGGCATGGTGGCACCTTGTGTGCCGGGTGTTATGCGCGAGCTGGGCATCTTGAGCCTAGAGGTTCAACGTATGCCGAAAAACAGCTCACGTCCGTTCAGCGACCCTCGCGAGAACCCTTATCTGAGCGTAGATACCACTGGCACCCACGACATGCCGACAATTAGAGGCTGGTGGGAACAGAACAGGGATATTTCGGCCAGATTCTATCACGAGATGCTGCTTCACACCGACAATCCGCCGTATTTCTGCGAGCCATGTATTTGCCGGGAAATCGTGGAACAGCACATGAATTCAAGTTCGCAGTGGGTCATACTCCCCATTCAGGATTACATGGCCATGGACGGCGATTTCCGCTGGGACAACACTTGGGAAGAGCAAATCAACGAGCCCGCCGATCCGAAGTGGCGCTGGAAATTCCGCATGCACCAGAGTCTGGAGGCTCTCTTGGATAATGAGAAACTGATATTGATGCTGAAAAATATAATAAAGAATTACGGCCGTTAGCAATGCCTTTACGATAAAGAACATGACATTTCCTCTGATAAAAAAAACCTCTCAAGGCAACAGACTCCTCATATTTCTGCTGCTTCTGCTCTTCGGGCTGATTTTCAGCAGTGTGCTGGGGTTTTTTGTGAGCATGATAAACGGAGGTTCCCCAACTGATCTGAGAAACTTGCGGATCATCCAAGTTTTAAGTCAGGTGGTCGGTTTTATGATGCCGGCAGTAGTATATGCGATGCTTGTTCAAGAAAAGCCTTGGAATTATCTGGGATTCAATAAGATACCATTATGGTCACTACTTGGAATCGTGGCTATGTTCACCATCATACCGTTCCTCAGCATGGTGACTGATTGGAACAACAGCATCAGTTTTCCTGAATCTATGAGTGCGATAGAGGAGCAAATGCGAAGCCTTCAAGCAAGTTCAGAGGAAGTTATAAAACTGTTAATCGGGCAAGGCTCGCTATTTTCCAGCTTGATAATTATCGCGGCTTTAGCAGCCATCAGCGAGGAATTGCTGTTCCGTTCGGTGATACAACAGGCCCTGATTAAAATTTTCCGGAACGCTCACCTGGCTATCATAATGACAGCTATAATCTTCTCGGCTTTCCACTTAGATTTCTTCGGATTCTTCCCACGCGCCATACTCGGACTGATGCTGGGCTATATGTTCTGGATGTCGGGCTCCATCATACCGTCCATGCTGATGCACTTTTTAAACAATGCCGTTATCGTAATGCTATATTACCTTAACACCAGAGGCTTCACCGACATAGATGTCGAGCATTTCGGCAGCACCGGCAATGTTTTGGTTATCATACTCAGCCTGATTGTAACCGTAGCAATATTTATATTTTGTAATCGTTTTTCGGAACGGAAGAATTTAAAATACAAGATTAAACTCTAGACTAATAAATGGTAATTGACAAGCTCTTCATATTGAAATTCTTGAAATTCGGCGTCGTAGGCTTCTCGGGCGTCATTGTCGACTTCGGGATAACCTATCTCTGCAAGGAAAAAATCCGCATCAACAAATACCTTAGCAATGCCATAGGTTTCATCTGCGCCGCCACTTCCAACTACATTCTGAACCGCATTTGGACTTTCCAAAGCGAAAATGCCAATGTGGCAACAGAATACGGGAAATTCATGCTTGTCTCAGCCATAGGCCTGGGCATCAACTCGCTGACGCTTTACCTCCTGACCGAAAAACTGAAATGGAATTTTTACCTCAGCAAAGTTTTTGCCATAGGCGTAGCCACGCTGTGGAATTTCTTCGCCAACGTGCTGTTTACCTTTAAGTAAACCCGGTAATTGTTATAGCAACCGGGCTACTTTGTACCCTTTAGGATATTATTGTATTCCTCCTGATTCAGAATAACTTCGAAAGCGCGTTTCAGCTCCGGATCATCTTCCAGTGTGGCGATGATACGGCCTTTCTGATAGTAGTAACGCGTCACAATCTCAGTCTCTATCAGCATCTCAATCTCACTGCGGTTGTCTAGAAGGTCTTTGGTCTTCTCCACTTCTATAGCGGCCACAGCCTGGTCAAGTATAGGCTTGATCTGTTCGAGATAACCCTCGGCCTTGGCTGTCTTTTCCAGCTGTTTTATGTCTTCCTCGCTCTTTGAAGTGAAGGTGAAGCCCTCGTCTTTGACAAACTTCATGAAATCATCATAAATTTCGTCGGTGATTTTGAAATCCTTAGGACCTTTGATAGATTTATGCTTGCTGTAATACAGGTTGGCATATTTGAAGAAGAGGTTCTTAGCATAAAGATGGGTGGTGATGGTCGACATCATCTGAGGTTCCAGCTTCACGTCGGGCTGAATGCCATGACCTTCGTATACCACGCGGCCGTTAGCTGTGTGGAAAGCCTGACCGAGAGTGTCGTTTTTGGTCAAGGTGTCAGCTGCGGCTTTATTGTTTTTCTTGGAATAGTCGATTTCCTGGATGCAACGGTTGCTGGGCAGGTAGTAATGTGCCACAGTCACCTTGATCTGTGTGTTGTAGCTCATAGGGAATATGTTTTGCACCAGGCCTTTGCCGAAGGTGCGCTGTCCGACTATGACGCCGCGGTCAAAGTCCTGAATTGAGCCGGCCACTATCTCCGAAGCCGAGGCGCTGCCTTCGTTCACCAGAATCACCAGCGGTATGTCGAGGTCCAAAGGCTCGTGTTTGGTATAGTGGTTGTAGTTTTGATCTTTCACCTTACCCTTCTGATACACAACGAGTTTATTCTTTGGAACGAACATATTCACTATGTCAACCGCCTCGTTGAGCAGACCGCCTCCATTGCCGCGCAAGTCGAGTATGAAGCCTTTCAAATCGTGTTTTTTCTTCATGTCGACTATGACATCTTTCAACTCTTTGGCGCAATCCTTGGTAAACTGTGAAAGTATTGCATATCCAACTCCGTTGTCGAACACTGTCGAATAAGGGATATTGTCGATTTTTATCTTTTCGCGTTTCACTTCCTTGACGATTGGCTCTTTCTCGCCCAGACGCTGCATTTTAAGCTTAAGGGTGGTGCCAGGGGTGCCTTTCAGCAACTCGCTCACTTCGGCCGATGTCTTGCCGGTCACGTCCATACCGTTCACCTCAAGGAATACATCGCCCGGGATAAGGCCCGCCTTGGCTGCCGGGAAGCCCTCGTAAGGCTCGGCAATCTGCACTTTTCCCTCGAAATACTGTATGGTGGCGCCTATGCCGCCATATTCGCCTGTGGTCATCAGCTTCACATCCTCTATCTGCGACTCAGGGATAAACACTGTGTACGGATCCAAACCTTCCAACATGGCGTTGATGGCTGCCTCATTGAGCTCGGCCGGATTTATCTCGTCCACATAATTCATATTGAGCTGACGCAACACATTGTTGTATATGTCAATGCTCTTTGCGATTTCAAAATTGTTCTTTCTGGTCTGACCACATACATTCAATGCGGTGAAAACCAAAACCAAAACGACTAATTTAAAATATCTCATATCTCCTAATTGTATTAAGACAGTCAACTATGGTACCGGATCATAGCCCGACCCTCCCCAAGGGTTGCACGATGCCACACGTTTTATGGTGAGCCATCCGCCCTTGATTGCGCCGTATTTCCGTATGGCCTCCAGGCCGTAATTCGAGCAGGTGGGGGTATAACGGCAATGACGCCCAATGAAAGGCGAAAGGGTGTACTGATAAATCTTTATCAATAAAATCAGTATGTTAGCCGGTAGATTTACGATAAACTTTAACATAACTTTTCTTTCAAACGCCCGACAACCTCTTTTATTTTGTCTTCCACTTCATTATATTTCAGAATGACTGTGGCAGTGTAGACAAAAGCCACGTCGAGGGTCTTGTTCTGCGCTTGACAGAGTGTCACAAGCTGCTGTTTGTTTTTGCGCCAGCCTTCCCGGATCAGGCGTTTCACACGGTTACGCTTGACTGCGTGATGAAAACGCTTTTTCGACACCGACACCAATATTCTAGGCAGTGCTTCATCTTGATTCTCAGCGTCATACATGTGCACGACAACTCTGAAAGGATATAACGAGAATCCTTTTCCTTCTTCAAATAAAGACTGAATGGCAGTTTGTTTGTAAATTCGCTGCGATTTCGGTAGGTCGGCCCTAAGCTCCAATACTATCTCTTTTTTGCTTTTTTAACCTCAGCATCAAGAAACTCTTCCATCGCCATGGTGATGGACGGGGCTGTCTTCGTGGGGGCGCTGAAACTCAGCGTGAAGCCTGCGTCGGTAACGGCCTTGGCGGTTGATGCGCCTAAGGCTCCGATAGCCACCTCACCTTGCACGAAGTTAGGGAAGTTGATTTTCAACGAATCTATACCGGCCGGGCTGAAGAACACCAGCATGTCGTACTTGGTGATGTCGATGGCGCTCAAGTCTGACGGCACTGTGCGGAACAGCATGGAGTGCTTGAAGTTGAGCTTTGCCTCTGTCATCATAGAGACATGGTCTTCGGTGGCGACTATGTTCGAAGTAGGCAGGAAATAGGTTTCCTCCTTATGCTTCTTCATAATCTCCACAAGGTCGGCGAAAGTCTGGTTTCCGTAGAAAATCTTACGCTTGCGGAACTGTATGTAATGTTGCAGATACAAGGCTGTGGCCTCGTTTACACAGAAATATTTCAAATCGTCCGGCACTGAGTAACGCATCTCCTTGGCAATGCGGAAGAAATGGTCAACTGCATTGCGGCTAGTCAGGATGACAGCAGTATAATCAGTGAGCTTCACATGATCCTGTCTCAATTCTGATGCTTCTACACCCTCCAGTTTGATGAATTTTTCAAAATCTATCTTCAAACCGAACTTTTTGATAAGGTCATCATAGTGAGTCTTGGATAACTCAGCCGGCTTTGGCTGAGAAACTAGAATGTTCTTAAACTTCATAATACACAACCACTTACAATCAATCGTATCATCATTGTGACGGCTATCGATAGCGGCACAATTTCTAGGGTGCAAAAATACAAAAAATTTTGAAACAAATTCATTTTTGTTAAAATTTGTATCTCAAAAAACGACTTTATGACACGAATACAAGTCAAAATCATTATTATAGCAACTGCTATGACCAAAATTATTTTCGCAGGATAAAATATCACCACCATCGCTATCACTATCATTATGGTGTCCATGGCAGCAATGGCCGACACATGCAGAGCCTCATGACGGGCTGCGGCCGCCTTGAAACCGAACAGCCAGCCGAAAAACGTTATGCCAAGATGCTGCAAAATCAAATATGTAATTATAAACATGCACACATCCTTGTAGAAACCTATGCCTCCGAATAATATGCTGTTGTTTGTATAAGCCAGCACCGTCTTCTGCAATATGAACGACAACAACCCCACATATACCACCAGAGCCGATATCCCGTTGACACTCTCGGCCGGATTCCATTCGCGTGTCATTTTCATGGCGTCGGAGGGCTGGAACATCATTTTTAACATTGTACTGAAACGCTGGGCAAACAGGTTTCTATTGAGCAGCATCAATACTATTGCCACTAGCAGGATGATGAAATTCCACACCGGTACGCCTCCGTCCAAAAAACGTAGCTGGGGCTCGATGCCAGATGCGATGTTTTCTGTAACTATTTGATATTCAATACTATCATTCATCTAAATTCATCATCTTTTATTTGCGCAAAATTATCGAAAAAATTTGTATCTTTCAGATAAGATTTGTATTTTTGCAAAATCTTTTTTAGAATATTATCAATAGTAAAATTCAAATACAATGGGACTCATTGAAGAAATTATCCAGAACGCGCAAGCCAACAAGCAGCGCATTGTGCTCCCCGAAGGAGACGAACCTAGAACATTGAAAGCTGCCGACCGTTTGGTGGCCGACGGCATAGCCGATGTCATACTGATTGGACCGGCTCAAAAGATAGCCGACATGGTCAAGGAATTCGGCCTCAAGAACATCGACAAGGCCCGCATCATTGACCCTCAGACCAACCCTGACCGTCAGAAATACGCCGACCTCCTCTTCGAACTCCGCAAGAGCAAAGGCATGACACCTGAGCAGGCTTACGACCTCGCAGGCAACTTCATGTACCTCGGCATTTTAATGGTTAAGGCAGGCGAAGCCGACGGTTTGGTCAGCGGCGCTCGCTCAACCACAGGCGACATGCTCCGTCCTGCCCTGCAGATCATCAAGACTGTTCCGGGCGTGACATGTGTTTCAGGAGCTTTCACAATGTTCTTACCTGAAGGTTGCCCTTACGGCACCAACGGCCGCATGGTGTTCGCCGACTGCGCAGTGACACCTATGCCGACAGCCGAGCAGCTGGCAGAAATCGCCATCTGCACAGCAGACACAGCAAAGGCTATCGCCAAGATCGACCCTGTCACAGCCATTTTGAGCTTCTCGACCAAGGGTTCAGCCAAACACGAAGTTGTCGACAAAGTCATAGAGGCTACACGCATTGCCAAAGAGCGTCGTCCTGACCTCCTCCTCGACGGTGAACTTCAGGCTGATGCCGCCATCGTGCCATCAGTCGGTTCAAGCAAGGCTCCGGGCAGCCCGGTGGCCGGCAAAGCCAACACCCTGGTATTCCCATGCCTCGAAGTCGGTAACATCGCTTACAAACTCGTGCAGCGTCTGGCAGGCGCCGAAGCAGTGGGGCCGGTGCTCCAAGGCTTGGCAAAACCTTGCAACGACCTCAGCCGCGGCTGCTCAATAGACGATGTCTACAAACTCGTCGCTATCACTTGCAACCAGGCAATCGCACAGAAGAAGTAACATCCAATCGTCATTTCGAGCGAAACGAAGTGTAGTCGAGAAATCTCCGATAAAAAATAAAATCATAATTCAGGAGATTTATTCACCTAGGTGAATGCTTTCGCAAGCTCAGGTCTCCATTCCGCTCCGCTCCAGTCGAAATGACGGCTTTGATAAACGATTAAAATTCTTAAATTATGAAGATATTAGTTTTAAACTGCGGTTCGTCATCAATCAAATATCAGTTGATTGAAATGGACGAAAAGAACCACTCGGTATTAGCCAAGGGTTTGTTGGAGCGTATCGGCCTCGAGATGGGCGAATTCACCCACAAATGGAACGGTCAGAAGCACTATGAGCAGCTTCCTATTCCGAACCACACAGAAGGCATCAAGATTGTGCTTCAGGCACTTACCAATAAAGAATACGGCGTCATCAGCGACCTTAAGGAAATCAAGGCAGTGGGTCACCGCGTGGCTCATGGCGGAGAGAAGTTCACCCACAGTGTCCGCATAGACGACAACGTCATCAACATGATCAAGGACCTCTGCGACCTCGCTCCATTGCACAACCCAGGCGCTCTGCAGGGCATAGCCGCTATGCAGGCAGTGCTTCCGGGCATCCCGATGGCAGCAGTGTTCGACACCTCGTTCCACGCCACCATGCCACCAGAGGCATATCTGTATGCAATCCCTTACGAATACTACGACAAATATCGTGTACGTCGCTACGGATTCCACGGCACCAGCCATAAATACGTAGCTGAGAAAGCCGCTGAATACGTCGGAAGAGACTGGAAAAACACAAAGATCGTCACCTGCCACCTCGGCAGCGGAGCATCTATCGCAGCAGTCGAAAACGGTAAGTCAGTGGAGACATCAATGGGCTTCACCCCTGTTGAAGGTCTGGTGATGGGCAGCCGCACCGGCGACCTCGACCTCGGCGCTTTCATGTACATCATGGACAAGGAAGGCTATACCACCAAGGAGATGAACACTTTGGTAAACAAGAAGTCAGGTCTTATCGGCATCACCGGCAACTCACAGGATATGCGTGACGTACGCGCAGGCCGTGACGCCGGCGACGAACGCTGCACCTACGCATTCAACATGTTCGCACACCGCGTTAAGAAATACATAGGCGCCTACGCAGCCATCATGAACGGCATGGACGTGCTCGTGATGACAGGTGGCATCGGCGAGAACGCCTGGTTCATGCGTGAGGCTATCCTCGAGAACATGGAGTTCTTCGGCATCAAGATCGACAAGAAATTGAACGAGACCATCATGGGCGACGCAGCCGTCATCTCAACACCTGACTCAAAGGTGAAAGTGGTTGTATATCCTACAGATGAGGAATATATGATCGCTAAGGATACTTTTGACCTCGTCAAATAATTTTCGATTATCATAAAAACACGTAGAGACGTCACGATGTGGCGTCTCTACATTTTTTAATCATCTTGTTTCATCGGCGAGTACAAGAACAGTTCGCCATCGGGATGGAACTTACGTTTATGAAACACCAAACTGCCTTTATTTACATGAAACTCCTGCCATGAGCTTTTCTCATTGTCAGCTTCCGCCGTGCCGTCGAAGGTCCACTCGCTGGCACTATCAAAGAAAGATTTCTCGATATATAACGTCTGGTCATCACCCATATTAAGAATCAGGGTAAAGTCGTCGATTCCGTTGTTTGCCCAGCGGTTCGCAGCGGTCAAGACATATTGGAAAACGTATTGGCTCATATTGTCGGCCGCACCGTCAAAGATGTAAGTGTGCTGGATGATGTTCACACCCTTTTTAAAATGCGCGTTGAAGTGATAAACGTTGAAGCACAAGTTTTCGTAAAAATAGAATTCCTCATTATCATCTGGTCCCCAAACATCTTCAACGAACTGTCCATCCTTATAATAGCCAGTCCTTGGAGTATATAACTTGAATTGACCATCATCGTCGCGCGGAAACTGCAGGCATTTCACCTCATGCTGAAGGCTGTCGCCGTTCATCACGACCTTGAAATTGCGGATGTATCCCTCTGCGGAAATCGACTCAAAGCCGACGATGACATCTTTCTCATCCCCCGGGTTGAAAAACTCGTAATAAACAGTCACGGCATATTTCGTATCCCAATATTCTTTACCCGGTATGCGGTCGATTGTCAGGATTTCCTTCTGCACGCTGATTGTCGTATCGTTAATCGGGATGAGCTGGTTGCCTTCGGAATAAAACTCGCCGTCGTTTGCGTAAGACCACAAGTACATCAGTGCGAAAAACGCTGCAAATAATCTTTTCATGACTGTTATTTCTTTGACCAATAGTTTATCCATTCCCTCTCGACTTCAGACATCAGATTCATGTCGGGTTTGTAGTTAGGATTCGGCACATACCAGTCTGTCGCCTCGAAATATTTTTGAAGGTATTCCTTCTTGAAAACATAGCCTCGATAAGCAAATGGAACGTTTTTCAAGATGCTTTTCTCTTCTTTTGTTAAATCAAGTTGACCGATATAATTGGCATAATCAGCATCAAGACTAACGTAGCGCTCGGTCAGTGACTGCAAGACATCGCCTTTTTCGTCAAGAAACATATAATCATTGCCAGCTTTGATCACTTTCAGCTCGCCTTCAGGATGGAAATTGGTTTTATGCAAGACCAGATTGCCGCTCTGGATATGCCATCCGTTGTCAGTTTTCTTTCCTTTTCCGCTAAATGTCCACTCATCGGCACCGACGCCTTCAATGCCACAGAAGAACGTCGTCATCTCGCCCAGATCGACGATGAGCGTAAAGTCATCGATGCCGTTGTTTGCCCAGCGGTTTGCGGCAGTAAGCACATAGTCGAAGACATAATCCATCATCACCAAGTCACTGCCTTTGAAGCTGTAGGTATGCTGGACAATGTTCAGTCCCTCCTTGAAATGTGCGTTGAAATGATAGACATAGTAGAACAGCCAGCCATAAAAGTCAGAATAGCCTTCCGCGTCATCGCCTTCAAAAATGCTGTCAATCATGGCATTATACTGCGACATTGACACATCCTGAACCTGTCCGTCCTTGTAATAATCCTCTTTGCTTGTATTATAATCAAACTGCCAGTCGCCCTTGTATTTGTAAGGCACGTGAGCCAGTTGGTAAGGGATGGTCTCGCCATTCATAACCACCTGAAAATCATATATATAAGGATGTCCAGCGTATGAGTTGTCCAGATCCGTGGAGACGTGTCCATCGGGGCCTGTCGCCTCGAAGCCGACAATCAGATCCTTGGCTGGTCCAGGATTGAAGAACTCGTAATACACGTTCACTTGGATGCAGCTGCCCCAGCCGCTAGAGGTGTCGTCGACACGTGTAATTGTCAGGATTTCCTTTTGAACTCTGATAACAGAATCGTTGATCGGAATCAGATGATTGCCATTTGAATAAAAAGCCCCATCGTTGGCTCGACCGACGCAACAAGAAATTACTAAGAGTAATAATAATGATAACTTTTTCATGATATTAACAATTTTCTAATAGCTAATGGCTAATGGCTAATGGCTAATAGCTAATAGCTAGCCTCTATCATAATGCGGCATTTCCTCAGGCAAAATGATTGAGAGCTCAACAAGACCTTTCACTTCGCCGTCCTCGTACCAAGGTGTCTGGTAAATGAGTTTTTTCTTGCCTTTTTTTGAGATCGTGTAAACGTTGGTGGCAGCGTTTGCAAGCATATGACGGATAATCTGCTGCGAGCGCTCGTTGTGACAGCCCATCATATTATTGCCGCGCACGTCGCCATTGACATCAACAGAGCTATTGTTCTGATACACAACATTTCCCTCTTTGTCACTAACAGTCACGGCGACATTTATTTCTTTGAAGAAATCGAAATCCATAATTCTATTTTTTAAATTTTCCGCAAAAATACTTATTTTTATATTAAAATTGAAAATAAATCGTTATTTTTGCAGATTATAATTCTTAGTCTTGAAGAAACTGAACTTATATATCATCCGGCAGTATATTGGCACGTTTGTTTTCACATTTTTCGTTGCCATTTTCATACTTTTGATGCAGTTTCTATGGACATGGGTCGATGAGTTTATCGGCAAAGGCGTCGAGTTTTCGGTGATGTTCAAGCTGTTGTTCTACACCTCGGTCACCTTTGTCCCCATGGCGCTCCCTTTGGCAATTCTGCTTTCCTCACTGATGTGCTTCGGCAACTTGGGAGAATATTACGAGTTGGTCGCCATGAAAGCCAGCGGCATCTCCACTTGGAAAGTGATGCGTCCGCTGCTGTATTTCTCATTGACGATGAGCATACTGGGCTTTTTCTTTTCCAACAACGTTATGCCAGTGGCCAACCTGAGGATGCAGTCGACACTTTACGACGTGAGTCATAAAAAAATGACGCTTGAGATTCCTGAAGGCGTGTTTTACCGCGGCATAGACAAATATGTCATCAAGGTGGCCAAGAAAAGCAAGGACAGCAACTGGATGTACGACATCATGATATACGACCACACCGACGACAAGGGCAATGTCAACGTGACTGTGGCCGACTCGGGATACATGGCAATGACACCCAGCCAGCGCGAGATGGTATTCACCCTCTACGATGGCTATAACTACTCCGAGATGATAGACGACAAGGAGTACCGCAATAACCGTCCGTTCCAGAAAATGGCTTTCAAGCGGCAGCTGGTAACCTTCGACATGTCGGAATTCGACATGAAACACATGAGCGAGGAGGCTTTCAAGACTCATCAGACCATGCTTAACATCAAGCAATTGAACGTAGCCATAGACTCTCTGAGCCTGCTTTACGACGAGCGCGTGGCCAATAACAACAAAAACATGGTCAACCGTTTCCAATACCTCAAGATGGACAAGGAAACATACGAGCATGCCGACAAACGTCTTGCCAAGCGTAAGGGCGACGCATTGGAAACCGACACCATAAGCGTATTCAATTGGCCTTTGCTTGACAACCTTCCGGAAAAGGAACGTCAGTCTGTGGCGAGCCTGGCATTGTCCAACGCCACCAACATGAAGGAAAACATGATAATGACGCACAACGACACCAAGCGTCAGCGCATCAACATACGAAAGCACGAGCAGGTGCTCAACCAGAAATTCACACTGAGTGTGGCTTGCATACTGTTCTTCTTCATAGGCGCACCTCTGGGAGCCATTATCCGCAAGGGCGGACTTGGCATGCCGGTGGTTGTGAGCGTGGTGTTCTTCGTCATTTACTACGTCATTACCATCATAGGCGAACGTGTGGCCGTCAACGGTGATATGTCGGTGTTCCTTGGAGCATGGATATCATCCATAGTCCTCTTCCCCATCGGCATCTTCCTCACCTTCAAAGCCACCACCGACGCCGCTTTGCTCGACGCTGAGTCGTGGAAAAAGTTCTTTACCAAGAAAAACAAAAAAGCTACAACCATATGAATATCCTCATGCTTTGCAACAAGTCGCCGTATCCGCCTTCAGAGGGCGGCCCGATGGCTATGAACAGCCTCGTCACGGGTCTTTTGGAAGCTGGGCACACCGTAAAGGTGATGGCTCTCAACAGCAACAAATATCATGTCGACTTGGAAAGCATACCTCAGGACTATCGCGACAAGACAGGCATTGAGTTTGTCGATGTCAACTTGAGCGTGAGGATTTCGGAAGCTTTCAAAAACCTCTTCTCCGACGAATCGTATCATGTAAAACGTTTCATCTCGCAGCAGTTCAAGGACCGTCTGGCCGAGGTCCTGGACAAAGAGAAGTTCGACATAGTGCAGCTCGAGATGATTTACATGGCCCCATATATCGACACCATACGGGCTCATAGCGATGCGGTTATAGTGTTGCGCGCCCACAATGTGGAGCATCTGATTTGGAACCGCATAGCCAAGAAGACCGTCTTTTTCGCCAAACGCTGGTACATCAACCACTTGGTGCGCACTCTGAAAAAATACGAGATGAGCGTTCTCGACAGAGTAGACGGCATAGCTGCCATCACCCCCAACGACGCCCTTTTCTTCCGCCGTGTCACCGCCACACCGGTCATCGACCTGCCGTTCGGCGTAAACATCAACAAGTTCCATCCTGTGTTCGAGGTGGGCGACGCCCCCACCTTCTACCACATAGGTTCCATGGACTGGATGCCCAACCAGGAAGGCATAAAATGGCTGCTCAACAATGTGTGGAGCGATGTGCTGAAACGTGTACCCGACGCTAAGCTGTATCTGGCAGGCCGCAACATGCCAAAATGGCTCACCGGCACTAAGAAAAAGAACGTCATTGTGGTCGGCGAGGTACCTGACGCTCATGAATTCGTAAACGGTAACAATGTCGCCATAGTGCCTCTGTTTTCGGGCAGCGGCATGCGCATCAAGATTATAGAATCCATGGCACTGGGCAAGACTGTCATCACCACCACCGTGGGCGCCGAAGGCATACAATACTCCGAGATGGACGACATCATCATAGCCGACAACGAGCCTAAGATGATAGAGAACATCTGCCGTCTCTACAAGCATCCCGAGGAGGCCGAGGCCATAGGACTCAACGCCAGACGTCTCATAGAGGAGATTTACGACAACAAAAAGATTATCAACAGATTGGGAATCTTTTACAACGAATTGACAACAAAACGTAAAATCACAATTTTGGATTAATGAAGATATTTGTCTTATTACCGAGGATCCCGTGGCCGCTTGAAAAAGGCGACAAGCTGAGAGCTTACAACCAAATCAAGCAGCTGGCGAAGAATAATGAAATAATTCTTTGCGCACTCAACACCACCCGAAAAGTCGACAAACAAGCCGCTTTCCAGGCGTTGCAGCCCTATTGTTCCTCTGTGACATTCATCGATTTGCACAAATTCGGCATATTTTTCAACATTCTGAGGTCGTTCTTCATCGGACTTCCACTGCAATGCGGATATTTCTACAACGACAAGGCCAAGAAGCAGATTCACCGTCTCATCAGGCATCACAAGCCCGACATGCTTTTCGGTCAACTGCTGCGCGTGGCCCCTTATCTCCACAATGTGAAGATTCCGAAGACTCTCGACTATCAAGATGTATTCTCCATAGGCATGAAACGCAGGGCCGACGTGGCCTTCCTTTTCGCCAAACCATTCTTCAACATGGAGTACAACCGTTTGAGACGCTATGAGAACAAGATGTTCGACGAGTTTGACGTGAAGACCATCATCAGCGAGCCCGACCGTTCCAACATCGACCATCCGAGAAGGAATGAGATTCTGATAGTGCCCAACGGAGTCGATCATGACTATTACAAGCCTATCGAGAGAGAGAAGCTTTACGACATAGTCTTCACCGGCAACATGGGCTATGCGCCCAATGTCAACGCGGTGGAATATTTGGCCAACCAAATCATGCCAAATGTGTGGGAGAAGATTCCGAACGCCACTCTTTACATAGCCGGTGCCCAGCCCGACATAAGGGTGAAGATGGTGGCTGGCGAGAACATCATAGTCAGCGGTTGGATAGACGACATGCGCGAGGCTTATGCCCAAAGCCGGGTGTTCATAGCTCCTATGCGCATAGGTACCGGTCTGCAGAACAAGCTTCTGGAGGCCATGTCGATGAAAATCCCTTGCATCACCACCTCTTTAGCCAACGGCTCTCTACGTGCCGTCAACGGACGCGACATATTGGTGGACGACAGTTCATCTGAACTTGCGGCCGACATAGTATACCTCCTTACCAAGGAGAAGGCGGCGGCTGAAATAGCCCGGAACGGCTACGACTTCGTGAACCGCGTATACGACTGGGGCGCAGCCACCAAAATCATGGAAGACGCAATGATTAAAGCAATTAGTAAATAACATGGCACAAACAGACGACAAAAAGATAATATTCTCGATGGTGGGCGTAAGCAAAATCATCCCGCCTTCACGACAGATACTCAAAGACATCTACCTCTCATTTTTCTACGGAGCCAAGATAGGCATCATAGGCTTGAACGGCGCAGGTAAATCGACTCTGCTGCGCATTATAGCCGGCAATGAGAAATCTTACAACGGCGAAGTGGTTTTCTCCCCAGGCTATTCGGTCGGCATGCTCGACCAGGAGCCTGCTCTGGACGACAACAAAACCGTTCGCGAAGTTGTGGAGGAAGGCGCCAAGGAAGTGGTCGACCTGCTTAAGGAATACGAAGAGATTAGCAACAAGTTCGCCGAGCCCGACGCCGACTTTGACCAGCTCATCGCACGTCAGGGAGAGCTGACCGAACTCATCGAACAGCATGACGGCTGGAATCTCGACAGCAAGCTCGAACGCGCCATGGACGCTTTGAACTGCCCGGATGGCGACACTCCGGTGCGCAACCTATCTGGGGGTGAACGCCGCCGCGTAGCCTTGGTAAGACTACTGTTACAGGAGCCTGACATTCTGCTCCTCGACGAGCCCACCAACCATCTCGACGCTGAAGCCATTGAGTGGCTGGAGAAGCATCTGCAACAGTACAAAGGCACTGTCATTGCTGTAACCCACGACCGTTACTTCCTCGACCACGTAGCAGGTTGGATTCTTGAACTCGACCGAGGCGAAGGCATGCCGTGGAAAGGCAACTACTCATCATGGCTCGACCAGAAGACCGCGCGCATGGCTATGGAAGAGAAGACTGAAAGCAAACGCCGCAAGACTCTCGAGCGCGAGCTGGAATGGGTACGTATGGCGCCTAAGGCCCGTCACGCCAAGGGCAAGGCACGTCTGGAGTCGTACGAGAAAATGCTCAACGAAGACGTGAAAGAGAAAGAAGAGAAACTCGAAATATACATTCCTAACGGCGACCGCCTCGGCAACAAGGTCATAGAGGTGAAGAACGTCTCGAAGGCCTTCGGCGACAAGGTGCTGTTCGAAAACCTCAGTTTCAGCCTTCCGCCGGCGGGCATAGTTGGTGTGATCGGACCTAACGGAGCCGGCAAGACCACCCTATTCCGCATGATTATGGGACTTGAGAAACCCGACTCAGGCACTTTCGAAGTGGGAGAAACCGTCAAAATAGGCTATGTCGACCAGCAACATGCCGAGATAGACCCTGAAAAGACCGTTTGGGAGGTGATTTCAGGAGGCAACGAACTCATACAACTTGGCAAGCGTACCATGCCGTCAAGAGCCTACGTCTCGCGTTTCAACTTCGGAGGCGACGCCCAGCAGAAAAAAGCCGGCGTGCTGTCAGGCGGTGAACGCAACCGCATGCACCTGGCCTTGACTCTGAAACAGGAAGCCAATGTGCTGCTCCTCGACGAGCCGACCAACGACATAGATGTCAACACACTGCGAGCTTTGGAAGAAGGTTTGGAGAACTTCGCAGGCTGCGCCGTCATCATCAGCCACGACCGCTGGTTCTTAGACAGAATCGCGACTCACATCCTGGCATTCGAAGGCGATTCACAGGTTTACTTCTTCGAGGGAAGCTATTCTGAATACGAGGAAAACAAGATCAAGCGTCTTGGTAATCAACAGCCGAAGAAATTCAGATACAAAAAACTGATGTAATTATGAGCGACGCCAAACCGACAAAATTACAAATCTACAGCTGGTATCTTCGCGGCAAGAAGGCCTTCCGCGGCAATTTCAAAAACCATTATGAGGTTGCCGTTGAATGGTACCGCAAGGCTGCCGAAGCCGGTCACAAAGACGCGCAATACGAACTCGGCATGTGTTATCTGCGAGGCGAAGGAGTTCCCAAAGACGACTACACCGCCTACACCTGGTTCAAAGAAGCTGGTCGTGGCGGTCATTCCGAAGGGCAGTATCTGGCTGATGATATGCTGAGGGTTCATGAAATGATGCTATAACTAATTTTAATATATGAAAAGATTTTTAACTACTGTTTTTGCAATTTTATTCACAATCAACGCATTGGCTGTCAACGTTTGGGACGGTTCGTCTGAACCTTGGACACAGGGAACAGGCACAAAAGACGACCCTTATTTGATTGAGACAGCCGCCAATCTGGCCTATCTCGCCGAAAAAGTCAACGAGGGTTATCAGGCTCAAGGCATGGAAGTATACAGATTCACCTACTTCCTGATGACTGACGATTTAGACCTCAATAACATCAACTGGACACCTATAGGCCACGCTAACATGAATTTGGAGGGTTATATATTTGCCGGCATTTTCGACGGTTGGTATCATAACATCTACAATCTCTACATTCAGACAAATGCCGACGCATGCGGTCTGTTCGCAGGCTTGGGCGGCGAATGGTGCGGCATTATCGGTGATGACGACTACGGACAAATCAAACATCTGTCGGTGAGCGGCAATATAGTTTCCACCGGAGTAGGTGCGGCTGGCATAGTTTGCGGCATGAAAGCCGACGCATACGTGTATCAGTGCAGTTTTTCGGGCACCATCAATGTCAGCAACAGTGCGACATACTGCGGTGCAGCCGGTATAGCGGCAGCTATAGGTGAAAGGGCTAGAGTTGAGCAGTGCTCATTCTCAGGCAGCATCACAGCCACCAACAACGGCGGACTTACAGGAGGCGCCGGCGTAGGCGGCATAGTGGCAATCGCCATGGATCGCAGCATTATAAAGAATTGTTACAACACCGCCGACTTGACAGCCGACGCTTTCATGATGAGTGTGGCTTCAGGTATACTGGCAGCAACCTTGCAGGATAATGAGGTCAGCGTTGAAAACTGCTACAACACTGGCAATCTCGACGCAGTCACCAAAGGAGGCATTTTCGGCATGGTCAGCCCGATAAACCCCATGAAAGGCGAGTCATCGTTGGATGTGAGGAACTGCTATTATCTTAACACCTGCGGCGGCACCACCAACTACGGCACCAGCAAAACCTCAGCCGAGATGCAGACCGAGGATTTCAAGAACACCATAGACGAATACTTCCACGCCTACGTGATGGACAATGGCACCAACAACGGCTATCCCATTCACGGTCTTACCGATATCAAGATAACTGAGGCCACAGATATAACGCCGCATTCGGCCCACATGTCAGCTGACTTCCACACCAGCAATGACGTAATTGACGTTCTCAAACTTATCTATTACGATCTTGAAGACGGCTACATCAACAATGTTTACACTTTGATACTCGACATAGAAGATCATATTGAAATTACTCTTGAAGACCTCACACCTGAAACGGAATATGGCTATCATACTCAATATGTGTTCTCCGATGGCGCCTCAAAATCAGGCAACCCGCACTATTTCTTCACCCAAGTGGACGGCATAGCCGAAGTTTCAACTTCTGAAATCAGCGTTTATCCAAACCCCGCATCAGATTTCATCCGCATTGGGAATGTCAATCCACAGTCAGTTTCAATCTACACCCTCGACGGAAGATTGGTGAAAACTGTTGAGAATGCCAATATCATCGATGTCAGAGGTCTGAATGAAGGTGCATACCTTATTAATGTTGACGGCAAAGTGAGCAAAGTGGTTATTGAGAAATGATGAAGAAGAGAATTCTCAAATGGACTTTATGGGTAACACTGGCGGCAGTTGTCAGTGTTACTGCCATCCTTTTGAAGGATTCTTTATCTCAAAACGAATATCTCTCTGATGGTGAAGTCTTTGTCGTCATCTCCAAACAGGAGTTGAAGCTTTATGTCTGTCAACATGTAAACGGCGACAACATCAGACTGGCCGAATATCCCGTATGCATCTCCAAAAACTATGGAGCCAAAAAGTTTACAGGTGACAACAAGACTCCGGAAACCACCTGGAGACGGCCTATACACATCAAAGAAATTATTGATGCCTCAGACTGGGTATACGATTTTCAAGACGGACGAGGCCTGATCTTAGCTTACGGAGATTGGTATCTTCGATTCTCCGAACCTTACAATAGCGTTGGAATACATGGCAGCACCAACAATGAAGAGACAGTGCCGGGCCGATACAGCAGGGGCTGCATCAGGATGCATGACGCTGATTTGATTAAGTTCAAAGAAGAATACGCCTTCGTTGGGATGAAAGTTTTCATCAAACATGAAGACGAAGGGCTGCGCAGGTTCGAATACAAATATTACTGATTCAGTTCCTCCATCACTTTTCCTGCCAGTCGGCTTGTTCCTATGCGGAAATAGTTTTTGTTGAGCCATTTCTCGCCAAGAACGTCTTTCACTATATAATAAACTCAGAGATAGCAATTATTGATAATTATAAAATTATTCAAATAATTTTGTAATTGTATTAAAGATTTTTTATATTTGCATGTTAAATACTACTTTTTTACATGAAAAAAATCTTTATACTATTCATTGCTATCATACTCTCGACTGCAGCCATGGCTCAGCTTGAGGTGAAAAAAGACTCATTCAAGCTCGTCGAAGGATTCGTCAACATCAACACAGACAAGATGTACGACGAAAACGACAAGCCGTATGCGGTTTTGAAAATCAAAACCGAAAACATCAATGCAAAACAGCGCCGTGAACTGACTTTCAAGGGAGATGCAAGGACGTTCTTCGAGGTGGAATACGAAGACGGCGAAGTGTGGCTGTATATGAGCTACTACGCCTCTTACATCAAGATTTCGCATCCAGACCTGAGCTCGACCGAATTCTGGTTCCCATTCGACATGAAACCCAAATGCGGCTACGAGCTGACGTTGGTAAACCTGTCGGAATCAAGCATCAATGAGGAAATGATCATGAGCCGTCTCGACGAGTTGGAGAGCGCAACCAAAGCTGTGGCTGAAAAACAGTCAGAAGCCCCAACAGTGATTGAGGTTGCGAAGAAAGACGAAAGTTACAACCTGCTGACGCTGAACATCGCCTACAATAACTATGGCAAACTCTCTTATGGTGTCACACTCGGAAACATGAAGAAAATGGGTTGGTTCATCAACGCCATGTCAAATTTCAATTTCAAAGGTCTTTCCACCGATTTTGAATGCGGAAACGACTTCCTGGTGGATGGCAACTATCCTTTCTACACAGGCAAAGAGGTTTACACCTCTCTTTCAGCAATTGGTGGTGTGATGTTCAGGCTCACCGACCCGATAGCACTGAGAATTGGCGTCGGATACGGCATTCGAACTACAGCATACGAGATGACCGACGGTAAATATGTCAAAAACACCGACGTCAGCACATCGGGCGTCGAAGTGTCGGCCGGTGCGCACTACAGATTCGGCAAACTCGTGGTGTCGCTCGACTTTGTTACGACAAACTTCAAATATTATGAAGCTAAATTAGGTTTTGGTATGGGTTATTAAAATTGAAGAGTTATGAAAAAGACAGCATTTATATTATGTGTTTTCTCGGCATTGATGCTCACAACATGCAAAAAGATGCCCGAGCTGAAGGTTTACGACCTCAAACTCACAAGTGAAAACGTCGCCTATTCGCAGACATCGGCGGAGATAAAGGTGGAATATGATTATCCAACTGATTTACAATATGTGAACGTAACGATGAGCGAAAGCAACTATTTCGGATACTCGATAGTGGCCCAGTCGGAAATCATTGACAGCGTGTTTATCGCCAACTTCGTCGATTTGCACACCGACAAGAAATACTACTACAAGTTCGAATACAGCAACGGTGTCAATGTAGTGACATCTGAGGTGCACAGCTTCTATCTGGATGCCGCTTTGGTGACACTTCCGACGGTTATAACCATGGAAGTTTCGGAGATCCAGGGCACAAGTGCAATATGCGGCGGTGAAATCATTGACGACGGCGGCTATTATGTGACAGGCAGAGGCGTTTGCTGGAGCACGCACCGCAACCCAACAATCTTTGATAACTACACAACCGATGGCATGGATACTGGCTCGTACACATCCACAATGACCGGTCTTAGCGAGCATACTGTTTATTACGTAAGAGCGTTTGCCATCAACGAAAAAGGAACGAGTTACGGTACAGAATACAGTTTTGAGACAATTCCTGGAGGAGGTGGTGAGATCACTCTTCCGACAGTAATTACTGCTGTAATATCTGATATCACATCCGCAACTGCAGTATGCGGAGGAACCATCTGGTCGAACAACGGCATGGATATCATATCAAGCGGTATATGCTGGAGCACCAACCAGAATCCTACCACAAACGACTTCAACACCACCGACGGCAGTGTATCGGGCAGCTATACATCAAATATGATAAACCTGACAAAAAACACCCATTATTACGTCAGAGCATATGCCACGACCAACGCGGGAACAGCATACGGCGAACAGTATAGTTTCACGACCCTCGCAGGAGGAACAGGCAGCACCACCCCCACAGGAGCCATAAACGGACTGTTTACCATAAACAGCGTCGGCGACCAAATATGGTTTTCGCAAGGTAATTTGCAATATCTGGCCTCCACAGGCTCATGGCGATTCGCAGAAAAGCAAACTGATTACATCGGCAGCAACAACTCCAACATCTCTGCAACATACAACGGTTGGATTGACCTTTTTGGTTGGGGTACAAGCGGTTACGAACACGGAGCGACAAGTTACCAGCCTTACAGCACCAGCCAAAGCACCACCACCCACAATGCATACGGCTCATCCATCTACAACCTGTACAACCAAACAGGTCAGGCCGACTGGGGCTATAACTCAATAGCCAACGGCGGACATACCGAAAACCAATGGCGCACACTTACAGCAAGCGAATGGTATTATATTGTAAACACACGCACAACAGCCTCAGGGATAAGATACGCAAAAGCGGTGGTCAACGGCAAAGGAACAATTCTTTTGCCGGATAACTGGAGTGAAGCGACTTATGCTTTGAGTAACACAAACCAGGCAAATGCAGATTTCTATTCAAACGTCATATCCACAGCAGACTGGAACACAATGGAAGCCGCAGGTGCTGTGTTTATCCCATTGATAGGCTATCGTTACATTACGGATATAAGCTTTGATGGGACATACGGATACTACTGGACATCATCAGCAAGCGACAGCCATCATGCATATTGTGTCTATTTCGGCGACCTCGACGTCGCTCAGCAGGATAACAGCTACCGGTATTATGGCTATGGAGTCCGTCTTGTCCGCGACGCAGAATAATACAATATCATAAAAATCCGATGTAGAGACGTGCCATGGCGCGTCTCTACATTATTTTTGAAAATTTATCAATAATCAATTTTCAATCCCTCACACCATTTTGCGACATTGTTGTCAATATATTCCGCAATACGGTTCATTTCATCCTGGTTGCGAATGATGCGGTCATAATATCGTTCCTGCCATGCGAAAGATGGTTGTTGTGTGCGGGCGAAACGGGTGACGGATTGTTTGAATCCACCAATTATTGTTGCCAATCTGTTTTGTTTATTTGCAATTTCTTGCATTGTTTTGTTTTTTCCATTTGTAGAGACGCGCCATGGCACGTCTCTACCATATAACGTGGATTGTACGCAAACAACCATGTGAATATGGTCGGGCATTACAATCCATAATGGCATTTCCGCATAACAATTGTGTTGTGTTATTTCTGATATGTTTTTGTCTGCATATTCCCCAATTTCCGACAAAATCATTTCACCATTTTCAATTTCACCGAAAAAATGTTCGCGGTTTTTTGTACAAATTGTGATAAAATATGCGCCACCATTATAATCATGCCAGTCGGCACGTGCCGATGGAATTCGATATTTGTTATGATATTTTTGTTTTGTGTTTTCCATAAAAATTGGTTTATAATTATTTATGTTTGTTTATGTTGTAGAGACGCGCCATGGCGCGTCTCTACAACATAAACAATTGTTTTCTATCCCTTCAATTCTTCCATCACCTTGCCGGCCAGACGGCTGGTACCGACACGGAAATTATTCTTGTTCAGCCATTTCTCGCCGAGGACATCTTTCACTATATAATAATAGGTAAGCGCGTCCTCGATTGTTGACATGCCGCCGGCAGGCTTGAAACCGACCATCTGGCCAGTTGTTTCGTAGTATTCCTTGATGGTGTCGCACATTATCAAAGCCGCCATCGGAGTGGCGTTGACAGCGATTTTTCCTGTCGACGTCTTGATGAAATCAGCTCCAGCTAAGATAGCTAACTCGCTGGCTTTGCGTATGTTGGCGACAGTCTTCAGCTCGCCGGTCTCAAGTATGACCTTCAGATGGACAGGCGCCTTGCATATCTCACGAATCGCCTCGATTTCATTATAAACCTCATCGTAATCACCTGCGAGGAACGTGCCGCGTGAGATGACCATATCGACCTCGTCGGCACCCTGCTCGACACAATATTGCACCTCTTTCTTCTTCAACTCAAACGGCATCTGTCCCGACGGGAAGCAGCAAGCCACCGTGGCGACTTTGATTCCGCTGCCTTTCAAGAGGCCTTTCGCCTGCGCCACAAACGGACTGTAGATACAGATGGCAGGTACCGATATTCCCATACTATTCTTCTGAAAATCAATGGCTTTAGCACAGAAATCCTCAATCTTCTTGGCGTTGTCGAAAGCTTCCAACGTGGTGAAATCGATGCTCTGGAAAATGGTCTTCAAAGCCTCGTGGCGGTCGCTATGCTTGGTTTGATTTTCTACGATTTTCTCAATTCTTGCCTGAAGTTCCTCTTCGGTATAGTTATATGGTTTGAAATTCATGATTTTAAATTTTTACTGACTTGCAAAGATACAAATATTTTTCATAATTTTGCAGCGAATTTCTGTATAAAATTTATAATGAAAAAACTCGTACTTTTAACATTATTAGCATTTTTTTCGACCGCATCTTTTGCCCAGTTAACCAAGGAAAACAACTACGGCATCAATAACTTACGACTTGAAGCCAGAGTGGACTTTGACTGCTATTCGCAGCACGACAGCCTCTATTCAGGCTTCAGCGGAAGATACCTCAACTTCATAATCGCCGGCGATTTGACCGAAAACATATACTATGCCTATCGCCAGAGGCTGAATAAGGTACAGAATTTCAACAACTGGTTCGATGCCACTGATTATCTCTATATCGGCTGGCGTATCACCGACAACCTGTCGTGGACCGTAGGTAAGGAGGTTGTTGCCATGGGCGGCATAGAATATGACCTCGCCCCTATCGATGTGTATTTCCACTCCGAGTTTTGGAACCAGTTCAACTGCTACCGCTTTGGTACCAACTTCGAATACACCACCAAAGACAAGAAAAACACCTTCACGTTCCAGTTCACCAACTCGCCTTACGACAATAGTGCTTTCTTCAGCAGTCTTTATAACTACAGCTTGCATTGGCGCGCCAATTATAAGCATTTCGGACCTGTATGCTCGGTCAACATGTATGAATATCGCAAAGGCGCATATCAGAACGTGATTGCGTTAGGTACGACATTCAATTTCGGACCTATAGATGGTTATATCGACTTCACCAACCGCGCCAACGGCGAGCAGAAGGACTTTTTCTTTTCAGACTTCACCGCCAACGGACAATTAGGTTATGTTTTCCTAAAAGGGAAAATGCACATTTATATCAAAGCCGGCTATGATGTCAATGATACTCAACCATATACGACACTTAACGACGAGGTTTACGATGTCTGCATACTGCCTGGCACCGACATCAAATACTACGGCGGCGGCTTAGAGTTCTTCCCTCTGAAAGACAGCAAAGACCTCCGTATTCATGCCTTCTTTGCAGTCAACGACGCCTCTGAGAGTATGATCAACGAGGCTCCTGTCACCTATCAGGGCAACCTTGGCGTGACATGGAGACTCAATTTCATCAAGAAATAAATCACAAGAATTATGAATATAAAAAACTGGCAATTTCTAAGCAAAAGACGTCTTGAGGCAGGTATCTTCCTGCTCATATTCGCTCTTTTCTTCGGCTTTCTTGGCACTCGCATGGGTGCTGCCAACATGCTTAACACCATCATGCAGACCTCATACCATCTCCTTCTGGAGACCGTGTTCTTCCTGATGGCGGTGTGTGTTGTCTCCGGCGCTCTCGGCAAGCTCCTCGTCGAGTTCGGCGTGGTGCGACTCATCGAGTACGTCCTCCGTCCCCTGATGAGACCTATCTACAACCTCCCAGGCGTGGCGGCTCTCGGCGGCATCCTGACGTTCCTGTCGGATAACCCGGCCATCATCACCTTGTCGAAAGATAAATATTTCGCACATTATTTCAAGAAATACCAGCTCGCCTCTCTGACCAACTTCGGAACGGCTTTCGGAATGGGTCTGGTGGTGATATTCTATATGCTCGGCCTCGGATTCCTCAAAGGAGCCCTCGTCGGATTGCTCGGCGCTGTCATCGGAAGCATCGTCTCGACCCGACTGATGCAGCGTTTCTCTTTGAAAGCGTATCCCGAGCTCGACGCCATGGAAAACCCTGACGGCGGCGACGAGCAGAAGATCTCGTTCAAGTCGCAAGGCAATGTGTTCCTTCGTTTCCTCGACGCCATCCTCGACGGTGGCAAAGAAGGCGTGGCGATAGGCCTGGCCATCATCCCGGGCGTGCTCATCATCTCGACAGTGGTGATGATGCTCACCTTCGGACCTGCAACAGGTGCCGGATACAGTGGCGTGGCATACGAAGGCGTGCCGGTGTTGCCTTATCTCGCTGGCAAAATCGACTTCGTGTTCGACTGGCTCTTCGGATTCAAGAACCCTGAGCTTGTGGCGTTCCCAATCACCTCGCTCGGCGCCGTCGGCGCCGCGCTCGGTCTGCTGCCGAAGTTCATAGCCGAAGGCATCGTCAATAACAACGCCATCGCAGTGTGCACCGCCATCGGCATGTGCTGGAGCGGCTTCCTCAGCACACACACCGCCATGCTCGACTCACTAGGTCACCGCGAACTCATCCCTAAGGCCATCGGCGCCCACACCATCGGCGGCCTGGTAGCTGGAGTGTCAGCCCACTGGATCTACGTTTTATTAGCATGGATATTCTAAAAAAACATCATTAATTACCGTTAATCGACCATCATTTGTTTTTAGGACAAAGTTAATTATTGAAAATTTATATGGCCAATTGATGGTAATTAATGTTTTTAAAATTAAAAATATTTCATATTTTTGTGACGTTATTTTGAAAAACAGGATTTCGTCATGATAAAGAGAGTCTATAAGTTCGGTGGAGCCTCGGTGAAAGATGCCGATGCCGTAAGAAACCTCAAGAAAATCATTGAAAATGAAGACCGTAGCGACCTGATGCTCGTCATCTCGGCTATGGGAAAGACCACCAACGGCATCGAGAAAGCACTGAAAGAGTTCCGCGACAACGACGGGCATCTGCCTATCAGCGCCTTGCAAGACCTCATGGAATATCATGAGAAGATAATGCTCGACCTCTTTGAAGGCAATAGCGAACATCCTGTGTTTGAGGCAGTTACGAATCTTTTTTTAGACCTATATCTTAATTTGCAGGAAACCGGCTACGACTATGACTACCAGTACGACCAGACCATCAGCTTCGGCGAGATGCTGTCGACGACGATAATCTCGGCATTTCTTAACGAAAACGGCATCAAAAACCAGCTTCTTGACGCACGCAATTACATCATCACCGACCATACCTTCCGCTCAGCCAACGTCGACTTCGACGAGAGCCGCATACGTATCGAGAAACTGCAGCAGGAACATGACGGCACGATGTACATAGTACAAGGTTTCATAGGCTCATCAACAAAGCCGGTGGTGACCACGACACTCGGCCGAGAAGGCTCCGACTACACTGGTGCCATCTTCGCCAACCTATTGGATGCCAAGGAGTTATCGGTATGGAAAGACGTCGACGGAGTGCGCAACGCCGACCCGAAACGTTTCCCGACCACGGTGAAGATACCTCATCTCTCCTACTCCGAAGCCACCGAGTTGACATTTTACGGCGCTTCAGTCTTGCACCCGAAGACAACAAAACCTCTGCAAAACAAGAACATCCCGTTGAAGGTGCGCTGTTTCCTCGACGCATCGCTCGAGCCGACCATCGTCGACGGCAGCGACGAGTATATCAACTACGTGCCGTCGTTCATCGTGAAAGACAACCAAACTCTTGTGACGATACGTCCGCGCGACTATTCCTTCATGAATGAGCAAAACCTCGGCATACTATTCGCAATGCTCAACGAGCTGAACATCCACGCCAACATGATTCAGACCTCGGCGTTGAACCTTTCCATCTGCTTCGACGAAAACGAACGCAAGCTCACCCAGCTCATAGCCTCCCTCGAACAGTCGTTCATCATCCGATACAACAACGGTCTGCAATTATTTACGATCCGCCATTACAAAAACGGCATCGAAAAAGAATTCATCAAAGACAAACAGGTCTTCGTGGAACAACGCAGCAGGAGCACGCTACAACTAGTGATTAGCTAGTCTATTCCGCCCAATTCAGAATCTTCCTGAAATCGTATTCCTCCGGGTTCTCCACAAATCTCTTCGCACCTTCGTAATCGGCTGGGGTAATGTATTGCATGCAGTGGTTGAACACCAGCTTAGCCTTCTCGCCCTGCATGTTCACAAGACGCGGCTTCACCTTGCCGTTCTCATCCTCCACGTCTTTCAGATACAGCGGGCTGACCTGGCCTTTCGGGTCGGCGGTGACCATAGCACCTGTGATGCCTTGGTCGAACAGCTTCTTCACGCCATAGCCGAGTATTGAACAATACTGAAGGTCGAATGCACATGGGTCAACGCAGCGGATTTCATAACCGACCTCCACCGGGCGGCTCTTGATGCCAAGACCCAACATCTTCAGTCGTTGCTGCAGTAACATATTGAAAATGTGAGCCTTACTCACGTTACCAAGCTCCGGATGCCCGTGCTCGTCATAGGTGAAGTTCACGCCAGAGTGATGAATCTCCTCGTCGGTCATGAAATGGAACACGCCCTCGCTCACGCTTGCCACACCATAGTTGATGCCAAGCATCTTACGTTTGATCATCGAGCTGATGATGAGCTTCAGAATCTTGTCGAATGTCACCTCTGTCTTGTAGAACATCTCCGGGATGATAATCATCGGGTAATGGCATGCATAGCCCATTCCGAATGCGAGGTGACCAGCCTCACGGCCCATCGCCGACACCACAAACCAGTTGCCGCTGGTGCGAGCGTCTTCATACACCGTCTGCAGAATCTTCACGCCTGCCTCTTTGGCAGAATAATAGCCGAATGTAGGGCTGCCTTCAGGCAACGGAAGGTCGTTGTCGATGGTCTTAGGCACATGGATGTTCTGCACATGCACGTTGTTCTTCATCAGGAACTTCGAGATGCGGTTCGCTGTCGAGGCAGTGTCGTCGCCGCCGATTGTCACGAGCAAGTTGACATCGTTTTTCACGAAGAAATCAACGTTAAACTCCTCGTCTTTCGGTTTGTAACGGCTCATCTGCAACGCCGAGCCGCCCATCTTCATGATTTGGTCGGCGTAAATGAAGTCGATGTCGACTGTCCTCGGGTTCGGTTTGAACAGGTTTTTATATCCCTCATGGAGTCCTATAACGCGGAAACCGTCGTTTAAAAATGTCTTTGCCACAGTGGCCACCACCGTGTTGATGCCTGGTGCCGGACCGCCGCCGGCGAGAATTACTATTGATTTCATATTTGCTAATATTTATTAAACTTTCAATCAAACGTGTCATTTCGAGCGAAACGGAGTGTAGTCGAGACCTGAGTTTGCGAAAGCATTCACCTTGGTGAATAAATCACCGCCAATTTAATAATACTGAACAATTCCAATGGCTGTGATTTCTCCACTTCGCTCCAATGCATTACGCTTCGGTCGAAATGACGAATGCAAAGTTACAAAAAACCTAATTCAATTCAATATTTTTTTCAAAAAAATAATCCTTCTTCGTACCGAAATTTTTATTATTTTTGCAATTTTAAAGATAATTGGCAAAAATTGATATGTATAGTTTCATTTCAGGAACCGTCGTTGAGAAGAATCCCACTTACGTAGTGCTTGATAATCAAGGTATTGGATATCTTATCAATATCACCTTGAACACTTTCACGGCCATCGGCGAACAGCAGCACGTGAAGCTGTTTGTACACCTCGCTATACGTGAAGACGCGCATACTTTGTATGGATTTTACACCGAGAGCGAGCGCGAGCTGTTCCTTCAGCTCATCACAGTGTCGGGTGTGGGATGCAACACAGCACGCCTCATCCTCTCCTCGATGACAGTGAAAGAAGCAGTCGACGCCATCGCCACCAACAACATCAGGATGATACAGGGAGTGAAAGGCATTGGAGCCAAGACAGCCCAGCGTATCGTGGTCGACCTGCACGACAAAGTCGGCAAGCTCGAGACAGGCAACGGCGAAATTTCTTCGTTCGGAAACAATACATTGAAAGATGAAGCGTTATCAGCATTAATGGTCTTAGGTTTCAGCAAGTCGAGTATCGAAAAGACGTTGGACAAACTCCTCAAACAGATGGAGAACCCTACCGTCGAAGATCTTATCAAGGAATCGCTGAGGCTTTTGTAAAAAAATTGAGATGGTTTTTAGAATAAAATATATACTTTCTATATTTTTACTCTGCTTGAGTTTTGTTGCTCTGGCGCAGGATTACGACAATCCGTTCGGCCAAGGCGACCAGACCGGCATCGTCCTGCACGACCCTGAAAACATCACCCGCACCATCGAGTATGACCCGCTCACCGGACAGTATGTCTTCGTCAGCAAAATCGGCGACTTCAAAATCAGCGACCCGGTCTACATGACACAGGAGCAGTACTCCGACTTCGTACAGAAACAGGCTGTCAGCGACTACTGGAGAGACCGTCGCGAGTCGTCGATGGGCAACAACAACGGCAACTCGCTCATCCCGCCAATCTTCATCGGAGGCAAGGTCTTTGAGAAAATCTTCGGCAGCAACACCATCGACATCAAGCTGCAAGGTTCGGCCGACGTGACATTCGGCGTAAAATACCAGCGCCGCCGTGACCCGTCACTCACCGTGTCACAGCAGCGCACCACCAACTTCGACTTCAACGAAAACATCCAGGTGTCAGCTTCCGCTAAAATCGGCGAACGCATCCAGTTCAAGATGAACTACAACACTCAGACACAGTTCTCCTTCGAAAACAAGCTCTCGCTGAAATATGAAGGCGACGAAGACGATATCCTGCAACTCCTCGAAGCTGGTAACGTCAGCATGCCACTGAAAAGCACCTTAATCACTGGTACACAATCACTTTTCGGCTTTAAGACCAAGCTGAAATTCGGTAAGACGACGGT